>Ga0209518_1001723_pt1 | contig 22519 bp, 41 predicted proteins | sample RifGroB1_FD_183993 | JGI IMG/M metagenome (GOLD analysis project Ga0209518, IMG submission 183993) | Groundwater microbial communities from Rifle, Colorado, USA - Groundwater B1 (SPAdes) (version 2) | ecosystem: Environmental > Aquatic > Deep subsurface > Groundwater | place: Rifle, Colorado...
CATGTACGTTGTCCTGTATTTGGGTCAAAATAACAAGCAGACCCTTCTTCTACTTCACGCAATATACCAACTCTCTTACCGACATCGCGGAATGTAGTTAATCCTTTCGCCTTATGTTCCCAAGCAGAAACGTATAAATTTTTAAATTCTTCCCAAGGAATATCTTTACCGACATTACACGTTTTACTAACTGCACTATCTACGAGGGGAGCAGCAGTAATAAGGACGTTGAGATGATCTTGCGCAGTAAGTTGGTCAGCAGTTTTACCTTTGTGTCCTAACCTATATGCATAATCCTCAACACGCTCTACTTCTAATCCATGTTCCTTGTGTATAGTACGATCTGCCACATAACGAAACGGCGGCTCCAACCCTGACGAAATGTTATCGGCAGTTAAAGAGATTGTACCTGTTGGTGCAATACTTGTCAAGTGAGAGTTTCTAATGCCGTATTGATAAATATTAGATTTGATGTTGTCAGGAAGAGTTTGAATGAACTTGCTTCCCAAATATTTGTCTGGGTTGAATAATTTAAATGGTCCCTTCTCGATAGATAATTCCACACTAGATAAGTAAGCCGTATCCCTCAATATAGTTAAAACTTTACGCTCAAATTCAAGAAAGCCGCGACTATCATAAGATAGACCAAGCATTTCACCGGCATTAGCGAGTCCTGTAATACCTAAACCCATTCGACGCTTTGCGATAGCTTCGTCGCGTTGTTCAGGCAACGGATATTTGGCTGGATTAATAACATTATCCATTGCTCTAACTATATAGGGGATATCGTGTTTAAATTTTTCCCAATTAAAGCGGCAATAATTATCTGGTCCTTGATATAGATACTTTACTAAATTGAACGATCCAAGTAAGCAAGCGCCATAAGGTGGAAGTGGTTGTTCTCCACATGGGTTTGTAGCAGCAATTGTTTCACAATAATATAGGTTATTGTAATTGTTTATTGTATCTATAAATAATGCGCCGGGTTCTGCCCAATCCCAATTATTACGCATGATATTATCCCATAAAGCAGAAGCTTTAACAGTTGAATATTTATGTCCCTCAAACCTCAAATCGAACTCTGCATCTGCTTGGAGTGCTTGCATAAATTCATCTGTAATACCAACCGAAATATTAAAAAACCTTAACTTATCTTCGTTCTGCTTTGCATTTGTAAACTCTTCAATGTCGGGATGATCAATTCGTAATACACCCATTTGTGCGCCGCGCCTATTTCCGGCCGAGACAACAGTCTGGCAAACAGAATTATAAATATCCATAAATGAAACCGGCCCAGAACTACCGCTGTCAAGTGTGGCTATAGGCGCACCACGCGGACGTAGTGTGCTGAAATCATATCCAATACCTCCACCAAGTTTCATTGTCTCAGCCGCTTCAGTTGCACGTTGCATTATATTTTTCATACTATCGTTTATCGTTCCTGAGACATAGCAGTTGTTAGGAGTTACCTGTTTTATCGATCCAACAGCCGCTTGCACTCTTCCGGCCGGAAGAAATCGCATATCGAGTAGGATATCTTTAAAGTGTAATCTATGTTCTTCACCGTCAGATAAAGCACCAGCAATGCGGCACATAGCTTCGTAGAAACTTTCATTTTTATTCCTGTATTTAGTTTGATGAATATATTGTGAGATTGGAAGTGTAGGACCATATTCCATTAATTGACTACCTTTAATTGCAAAATAAATTGATCGCCGGGAGATAAAAAAGTCTGCTTATCGTTGGCCCACTTAACTAATTTGGCCTCGATCATAGTGTCAATCAGAGCTTGAAGTTCACCGGGTGATGATATTCTACGCAGAGCCTGTATCTTAAATAGAGACAGGGGCATAGGTTTACATTTACTATCATACCAGATTTGCACTAAAGTAGCAAGTTCATCTACGATTTTTCCAACTCTTGTTCTACCAAATTTCTCCAATGCTTGTGGCATCAATTGTTCAACTTCCCACAACCAACTCTTTGCTAATTCCCAATCCGCTTCATTAATAATTAGGTCGTCTCTATGCGACGCAGAAATAGCCATCGCAAGCTTCATTTGATGTGCGAAACGACGTTCGTTAAAACCAGACATTAGCGGATCAATCATCATTGGTTTTGATCCTTTAGCCATCCACGCATCTACCTTGCTCCTCAACTCAGATGTTTCCCATTTGAATTCCCCTTTTAAGGATGAGATGTGACCAATGTCACGCCGTAAGGCTTCTATTTGTTTTAAGTTTAGCTGTGGATAATAGCTTTTTAATGTTGGTCTTGGGCCATCATATAATACAGGTACAATACGCGATAATAATCCTTGTGTGGCTACATCTTCAGGCATACAACTAACGAATTGTTCTGGTGTAGCACCAGCTATCCAATTAATACAAGGGCCTTTAATTAGAAACTCACCGGCAGTTTTTGTCTTGTAATTAAATTCTGGCCTAGAGTCCCAACTGTCTGTCATTAATACTTGAAGTGTGGTATAAGTCTTTTGCATAAACACACCAAACTCCGCAACTGCAATTGTTAATGATGCATCATAGAATGGCTCATAAGGTTGACTAAATTCAGGAACTATATGACTTATTTTACTCATAACAACAGCAAGCTGTTCACCTGTAATACGATCACGTTCTAATCGAAGAGGCACTTGATCAAAACTAATATATCTTTCATAACTAGACTTTGCTTCTTCCAAATCATCTTGTCGATTAGTTACAGGGCAACATAGATGCCTGTATATTTGATCAATTGGTAAAGATAAAGCTACGCCCTTACCTATTCCAGGATCGCCAACTAGAACAATGAACATATTAGGTGTTATTCTAAATTGCCCTGCGTCATACCAGCATTTCCTTCCTAGTGCGCCAGCTATAGCTGATATAGCAGCCCATTTCTGAAAGATGGGCGGTGCTATTGATGTCTCAGATACACTAGTACACGACGCAATCCAATCGGAAAAGAGTCTCTTTGATGCCATTAAGCAGAGGCAAACTTTATATTACTACGAATTGAGTAGAAGGGTGCCGCCTCATGTTCTTCAGCGTATTCTTCAGAAGTAGTATAAAATGGTTCTACCCAAACTTTTACATTAGTAAAACCGAGATTGTGCCAATAAGATTGTATTTTCCGAGCAAGACGATAACTATCGCCTTCGCTTCGGATATAATTATTGTACTTTGAGGTTATAAAATTTGACATTATTTATTCCTTTTCTTTACATCTTTCCAACTAGTAGTACTCCAAAGTACCTCTGATGGAATTATCATGGTTCGACCATTTACTTTAATTGGGTTAGTTAAACAATTAATTAATAATGGTTCTACTTCTTCCATTCTTTCAATTGGGCATTGACCTAACACAGCGTCATGTACCTGACCTAATACTTGTATCTTTGGTTCTAATTCATTCCAAATTCTGTACAAGCCACAATTAAGTATATCGCCAACTAAAGATTGTGGTTTGAAAGCAATAGCTTCTCTTAACGTAGTATCATCATTAAGTCGACCCCAAAATTGACGTTCACGCCCAAATGGTGTAGTAAGCTTTCCTGTATCACGCAATTCCTTTTCTGTTGTTCCGTGCCAAACCCTAATTCCCGGAAATGCTCCCTCAAGAAATACCATTTCTACATCATGCTTTTCTTCATTATCATATATAATACGGCGTTCACCTTTTTCAATTAGATCAGTATATCCCCAACGATACAGTTCTTCAAGGGGAGCAGAGCCTCCATAGTACTCTAATTGAAATCGACAGGCCATTCGCTCTTCAATATGCAGACGGCGTGCCATACTTTTATAAGTTAATCCGTAATTGGTGCCGTGTCCTCCACGCTTAGACATATCTCGATACGTGAAGTGCCGATAAAATATTTGTTCAGCGAGACCTTTATCGTGTTTAAGTTCACCTGTCCAAGGTAAGTCTCTCCACACCATCCTGCATACGTCGGTATGCAAGTCTCCGCCTTCACAGGCTCTAATGTAGTTTTCGTCATTAGCAAGATATGCAGTCGCCCGACTTTCTGCTTGTTCAAGGTCTACATAAAACATAACCATACCCTTATCAGGTATAATAATTTCTCTAAGTTCTTTGGTGATGTTTTGCATGTTAGTACCAGTCTGAAATGGACTACCACGACTTGACCATCTACCTGTCTCAGTTCCACTAACATTGTAAGAACATCGCCAACGTCCATCTGCATCTGCTTTAGATTTTAGTACGTTCAATTTCTTATTAAGATCACGAAATCGCAGCAATAAAGCTACAAGTGGAACTGCCCGCAAATAATTCATGGACATCTTTTCCATAGTTTCGTTACCTGTCGTAACTTTACGTTCGCCGCCCTTAAAGGTATATATTTCCGGTATTTGCAGACCTTCATCGCCATAAAAGAATGCGAGTAATTGTTTTGGGGAATTTAAATTTACTTCCTTTCCCCAAATTACATTAGCTAAATAGTTAAAACGTTCGTTAACCCACTTAATACGTTGTTCTAAACCAAATTCTACTTGCTCCCCTTGTTCGTTTTTCTTTCCTGAGAGGATTTCTTTACGACGTTTGTGGTCTAAGCGAACACCACGTCGCATCATTGTGATAGCTGGGCCAAGCATAGCCCGTTCAAACTTGTAAATGTTTTTAGTGTTATCATTTAGATTTGGCTCAATGGCTTGATATAACTCACTGGTTAACATGGTATCTAAGCCATTATAAACCCATAACTGTTCATCTCCCCTAAACTGATAACTGTTTAATTTATTTGACTCAATTATTGTTGCCATCTACACTCATTTCCATAAGATTATAATCGACATAATCCGGTTTAGTTTCTGTAATATTTCCACTAGGCCACACAATAAAAACATCTCTGCGTTTGTTTGTAGCATAACGAATAGCGTGCCACGTCCCGCCATAGGCGGCTTCACTGTGTTCCTTTGGTGTCGCTACCATAAATTGTGTTTCGTTAACAATATGTTTATTACGTTTTAGTGGTGCAATTGGAGTGTTGATGTAATCACCTACATTCCACGCACGAGTGTTGTGTGTTGAAGGATGGATGATTATTTTATAACCTAATTCCTTAGCAATTTCATGGGCTTGGGTGTCGGCTCCAACACAATCGCCGTGATGAAATTCACTTCTTGGGTATTGGTCAAGAAACTCAGAAAGAAGTTTCCGTACTTCTTCATTTTGTTCAACCGTCATGCCGTTCCTAGTTCCTGTAAATCCAATTTTCATCTTAATAATCCAACCAACATTTATCCCATAACATTTTAACAACTGCCTCAGCTTCACGCTCAAAATATTCTAAATGTAAACACTTATCTGTTCTAGGTCTACAAGTACAAACGATGGAATTCTCACATAATGTTTTGGCAACATCTTCTTCAATTTGTTTCATTACCTTATTATTCCCTTTGTATAAAAGCAAGCGGGTCGTTCCCGAAATGTTCCCTTAAATACTCAAACATAGTATCTCTAACAAAATCAGGATTGACCAAAGCTAATGCACAAATACAAGTAAAATTCTCTTGTTCCCAACTGTCTGTTTCATTTAAAAAGTATATCGCCTCACGTCGTATTTGTTTTGCTAATTTCGATGGTGAAGGATACATTATATCTGTTAGTACTTGATCTAACACACTTCGCCACAAATTAACACAACGTTCGGTATCAGGCTCTACTCCGTTTGGAAACGGTAAAGATGTAAATATTTTAATGCGACCTTTTGTATTATTAACTCTTACCATTTACGATACTATACAATTCTCGACAGGTAAAACAGTCTACTTTCGGCAGACGAACCGCACGATAGTTTGGGTGTTCTGGACAACGCAATTCTAATTTAGAATTTATTACATTAACATTGCTGTCCGGTGATCCAACAACTTGTTCTCTCTGTAAGGTCGCTGGAATTTCATATGGATCATTCTCAGCGGGTAATGTTGGATAATTAACTCTGTGATTACTCATCTTGTTTCTCCGATTTTGCTTTTCTTTTGCCTAGCATTTTCCAAGCTTGTTCATTAGCATATAGCGATCCAAGAAAGCCTAAACCTTTCGGCAACTCTGGCTGCAAAGCGTGGTGCATAATCATTGTATCTTCGACTATACCATGTACTTTTATACCATAACTATCAAGCCACATAATATCATACATTCCATTTTGTGCAAGCTTTCTAGTTCTTGGCTCGCTCAACCACTTCTTAATTATTCCCCACGCTTCTGCTTCTTCACTAGCGGTTTGCCAATAACTATAACTAGGTGAAGCTATATCAAAGAATGGGATACATAAAGATACTTGTGGGTTTGGCGCAAATCCAACACAAGTAATTTGGCTAAAACCAGTCTCGATATCATACGCCAACACATCAGTGTTGTCAATATATTGTTTTTCAAATTTATATATATCTTCAATTGTCGGGTAAATCCAAACCTTTCTACTTGAGATGGTTGTTTCCTTTGACTTAGACTCGCGAATTGCCTTTTGCAAGTCTGCCATAACGACAGGCTTATATTGCCAATTGCGCAACACAGCAGCAGGATGATAAGTCGGTACTACTTTATAAGTCCTGCCCTTAACAAACTTAGCGGGGAGCAGATTGTCTGAGGCAATTATAACAGAGCCTCTATAGTCACCAATCTTACTATGGCTAGTCAATGCCCATAATGCAGTCGCACCTAATGCAACAACTACATTTGGATTTACACGTTCTATTTCATTCCACAATCTAACAATCTCGTCCTCTTTTTCGGGACGAAGAAAACCATTAGTGTTGTAGGGTAATGGGCTCTTAAAGGCTACTTGCTCCCCACTATCGGTGGTTACAATTAACTTCTTGGCCTCGTTCTTCTTAACAAAGAAGCGACCAATGTCATTATCATAACCAGGACGATCTTGGAAAACATTAGTAACAAGACATTCTTTTCTACTGATGCCAACTCCGGAAAGCATTTGATTAAATAACCAACCGGCACGTCCTATAAAAGGTCTGCCCTTTTCTTCTTCTTCCCTGCCCGGAGCTTCACCAACAAAAGCTATCTTGCATTCATTGTTTAATGGCCAGTCTGCTCGTACTCTCATTACCGTCTTGTTGTTTTCGTTTTATATTCAACTTCTACTACACTAGTTCGTTTTGCTCTAGCTAATTTTGGATTTGAAATTTCATACAGTAAGCCATATTCGGTATCAATACCATACTCCTGAGCTGCGCCAACTACATCACCCGGCGTTTCTCCTATATACACTGAATAGTCATAATTAAAACCATCGTCTATTGCCTGTACTCCCGGAATGAAAATATATTTCACTGAATTAGTTCTATTTCCTTTTGTCGCCATTATTTTAATCCTTTCATTAAAAAGAAGAATGGGGAAAGTATCGTAGTACCTTCCCCTAGTTTAGTAGGTTTATAATTACCCTTCTTATTTATTCAGGAACAAATTCCTCAATAACAGCCACAGTAAAGTCTTTCTTCTTACCGCGCTGTTCATGAGCCACTTGTGCGGTTACAGTAGAACCGATAGCTTGCTCAAACAACTCACCAAACTTACGACCATCAACTTCAAAGCCAAGTACATCAGAGAACCAATCTTTTGTACGATAAGCAGACTTATCCGACATCCAGAAATCATGTTGAATATCAGAAGCCTTCTCAAGGTCCGCTCTCGTCGCTTCAGGCGCATCTACAATAGCAGACGGCATAAAGAACACACGGACAAAAGGCGTTTGCTTCTCATTAGGAACGCGACCTGCCTCGTAGTTACGAACTGTTAGAATATAACGGCCCTTAGGTAGAGGCTTAGGTGCTTCATAATCAGAAGCAACAGTATCCATAAAATCACTAACGTTAGTATTCATTATTTTTAAAGTCTCCTTTTCAAAAAGTTAAAAGATTTTAAACCAAAGTTTTTGGTTTGTCAAGCCCGTTTTTTACATAGTCTACAAATGTATTAATAAACTTAATAGCATCTGCTGTTGGGTGTGATGTATATAAATTTTGCCCTTTGAGAAGATTTAATACTTCCATTCTCAATTGTTGTTCTTGGGTAAGCATTAATGCCATTACTTATCTCCATGTAATTTATTAGCATTATCTTTAATAGCCTTAAATATTTTAGCCAAATCAAAATCCTCTTCAAGCTGGATTTTATTAGGCGCAGTAGTCTTTAAATCCATTCTGTTATCAGACATAGTACGTAACACTCTGTTTCTACTATCCTTGCCTGATTTAGTATCAGCGCGCACTACGGTATTGAAATAACTCGCTACTTTAGTACATAAGGTTGAACCAACAGATGTTGGATAGGCTTTGATACCGCCCATATCACCTTCAATGTATCGCACATGAGAGGATACGACCACATTGCATTTAACAGCAGCGGAATTTAGATATGCAATCATGTTCTCAACAAGACGCGCAGCCTCACCCCACTCCTGAATTTCCAATTGGGCATAAGCGGGCTTGCGTGCAGCCGCAGAGACAAAGTGTTTTGCAGCTTCACCCATGAAGGTCATAGAGTCAATAACAAGAACCTCATCTGCTCCCCACGTTTCAATGCGCCCTAAATCTTCTTCACCGAACTTCCAACCATTACCAATTACACGCTTGAATTCCTCCCAAGCTTTTGGTTGTCCTGTTAGTGGATCGTTAAGCGTAACGTAGTTTACATTTTTCGCCCCATCTTCAGTAAGATAGGCAGCTAGAATATCTAGCCCATTATCAAAGTCAAATATTCGTAATTTATATCCAGCATTTGCTAATGTTGCGAGTAGTCCAGTCTTACCAGCACCTGAATCTCCAACTACTAATAGCTTTGTTATATTAGATACTGTGTGATTTTTATATTCTGCCATTCTTTTTTGCTTCTTTTTCTATATAAAACAATCTGTCTTGGGCTTCTTTAAAAGTTATCCGCCTTTTGCCATCATAATAATACATCTCAATTATTTTATTATTCTCATCAACATCTACCCAAACATCACCTAATAGTCCTTTATCCGGACGCTTTCTTTTATTTTTCTTTTGTGTTTCCTCAAGAACTTGTTTTTCCCAAAAATCAAATTGGTTCATCGCGCCACTCATCCGGCTTATACAGTGAAGCAATATGTCTATACCAATCATGAAGATGCTCTTCTATAAGATCAAGTACATCTTTGTTAATCTCTTGGTCCTCGCCCACATGAACCATAAAGTATGGCTTTTTAGAATAACCTTTATTTACAGACACATCAAGAATTGAGTCATGTTCTACTAAAAACATTTTGTCCTCATAATACGGATATTATTATATATGTTATTAATGTTATAATTATAAGTCTATACATCAAATTTTAAAGACATTACTTCGCCGCCTGTGTAGACATTATATTTAATAGCAATTTCTACAGCCTCAATTGCTGAAGCGCCTTGTGCCATTGCACCAATTGCTATATCCCTTCCACTTCCAGCAGCCCAATACTTTTCTGCAATAATATATTGCTCCATGTCTTGATCGGTCATAATAATATGGCCAGCTCTATTGACAATCAAAGCATCGAACTTCATACTATCACTAAAATCCGGTTTCGGTACAACATACTTTGGATAATTTGTTTCTACAAACCACCTTTGAAATCGTAAACAACCGGCCCAATCACCAACCAAGCCTAGCAAGTGTTGATTATTTACATTAAATATTTTAGGCACATATAGTTGCATGTTGCCGTCAGATAATTGTGTGTCTGCGGCCATTATACCATCTTTAAATGCGACTGTTGACATTAGATTGTTGATCCGCCGTCACCTTTAGAGTAACCAGTTACACCATCATAAAGTATTACATGACGACCATTATTTGCGTCCAGTGTTTGTTCTAATCGATATAACCAATCATCCATGAAACGCTCATGTCGATAATTTATACTATCTAAACTGTTACAAGCATCTTGCATTCGTTCAGCGGCAGCCCTCATAGTATTAGCTGCTCTTTGCATTCCTTCTGTATCAATGTACATCATCAAACTCCAAGATTACTGTAACTTTAACTTTTTGCCTAGGTTTAATAGTGTAGTATTCATTAGGCCATACTTGTATATCTCCAATAGGAACCGCCGCATATTCATCATCAAATGGCCCTCTTTTTGTAACAAATGAAGTCATCTCAGTTATAAATTTCATTACTTACCTAACCTTACTAACCAAGTGCAAAAATGGAAAGCGCCCCATAATACAGAACCAAGAAGAGCCAGCGGCCAAAACAACATCACTATAAAAGCCCCTTGTTCATCCATATCAAGATTATTATACATAACACGCATTACAATTGCACCAATAATAAAGTATGAAATAATACCAAACGCAAGTTCAATCATTTCACTCTTGCTTTCAACTCTTTATCAAGCTCGTAAAGCTCCCTGAGATGCAAAAATGCAATCCACGCGGCGTCTAATTCTGCCCAATAGTGGTGATGGAAGTCTCCGTATTCCTTGTCAAAACGCAGTAGATGGAAGCCGCCGTCGATAGGTAGGTCGGGATAGTTTTCTTCCCAAAGTTTTCCATACGCAGCAATTTGTACAAGATATTCAGGATAAATCGCATTGCTTGATTTCCAATCTCCTACTGACCGTTTACCTTGAACAAGGATAGCATCAAACGTCCCACCAAACATATGCTTCTTGCTAATTAAAGGAAGTTCTGTCTGTTCTACACGAAGATTAGTTTGCTTACTCCACTCAAGAAATGCTTTAAATGAACCGGCGGCTTTACGTTCTATCTCATTCTCTAAATTAAACGAGATATCTGTTTCCGGCCCGCCGTGTATCCATTTCTCAACAGCCTCATGAGCTATAGTACCTGCATTAGCGGCCTGATCTCTAATCTCACGATAATCCTTACCCTCCATACCTAACTTCCACGCCCAATGAATTAATCCACCGGCTTCTTTAAATCTACCTATAATTGTAGTAACAGAAGGTACTCTTGTCTCATCAACATAATAACCTGCTTTAGCTGTAGGCATTATGCTACCCTTTCCAGAACGTCTTGTTCTGGTTCTTTCTTCTTTCGCGTTTTCTTGTTTTCAGATTTTTCTTTATCTTCCGCTACCATCTTTGCGCGCCAAGACCTATAGAAATTGACCATCTTTTCTAAGTCAACTTCATCTGTTTCTTCTGGGTCTTTGCGGAACAGATCAGTAACTTCAACATTATCAATTAAATTAGTTGTCATCTGTTATCCATTCCATTGCTGAAAGTTGAGTCTCCGTTTCTTTTACTTGTAGTTTCAAAGCATCAACCATAGTTAATGCCCCATTAACGCCCACAGTAACTATAGCAAGGAACGCAAGAACTTCGCCTAATGCGGCTAACACAATACGTGGATCAACCCCACCATTATTATCAACCCATTCTAACAGTTCTACTTTTAGATTATCGGTGGCTTCCATAGCCTCTTGTTCAGATTGTGGCCCACCATCAACAGGTTTAAATTCCATTATTTTTTTAAATCTCCTACTTTTTGAGTTTTTGATTGTACACTTTTTCGGAGAAAAAGTCAAGCCCCGCCTTGCAGTTCAGCCTACAGTAATAAATTTTATAGCTTCTATTTTAATAGGTCTAACTTGTGTACACTCTACTAATTCATTACCATACTCAAATGGCTGTTCATCTTGACATTCAGTTGCTCCTCGACTATACGTAACACGCCAATATTTTTCTTCATGTTTAAATATCAAATCATAATCAAGTGACCATCTACTGTTACCAATTAAATTGTTTGCGACTAATTCATAATTATCAACATTACCATAAATTAATTCTTTAAGAATTTCTTTACTAAACTTTTTATAAATTATACCATTATGCAAATAATGTTCTTGATTAGTTATATTAGTCATATCAAATGCACCATCAATCCAGCTCTTTTAAGAACATCAATAGACTCACTAAAGTCTACATACTTGCTCCCCTCAGGACGTTTTGGTGGTTTTGCTAAAGACACTACTCTAGATAATCCTGATTGAATAATAATTGGAGCACACTTATCAACACAAGGTAATAATGGCCAAACATAAATTGAGCAACCAATTAAAGAAGTATGAGCATGTAATATAGCATTCACTTCTGCGTGAACAGTATACTTGTATTTTATTTCACGGTTATTAAGTTGTTCTAGGTCATCAGGCAAACGAGAAGGAAAGCCATTATAACCTTGAGAAATTATTCTATTATTTCTATCAGCAATAATAGCACCAACTTTAGTACTTGGATCTTTTGACCATTGTGCAACATGCTCAGCCAATTCAAGGAAACGCTTATCCCATTTTAGACGCTTTCCTTCTAATACATCATCTTCCGGTTTCATTCTTCTAATCCTAGTAATCCTAGATACATTTTAGATATGGTCGCAAATGCCTCAGCGTTTCCCATTGCGCCATTAACGGGATTGTGATCATGTTTAGTTCTACGATATCTTTTCCAGTTACTAGACTTATGAAAATCTCCTACTAATCCAGCATAAAAATCCCCAATGCGGCGGGCAGAAAATCCGAAAGGATTAGCACCAAAATATTTCCAAAAGTAAAAGTTTATCCATTGCCAATCATATGCAGGATTGTCTGAGATGAAGATAAGCCTACCACCATTATTAATTACCTCTAACCATAATTTAAAATCTTCAAAGGTTTTTTGGGAGCAATTATGGCCATGAAATGTTTCTCTAGTATTATAATCAACGGCACCAAATTCAGTCATATCACCAACGGCCGGCGAACCAACTCCAAAAGGTGCCTCACAATCCACAAAGATTAAATTACCCATTTAACATATCTTTCAATTCTTTATATTTTGTAGTTGATGTGGTTAAGGTTAATAGGCTATCCTTAACCAATTGTATGGGGAGCAAGGTATGGTCATCCAACCACTTAAATGCTGCCCCCTGCAAATGTCGTGGTAAGTTAGATTGTACATATTGTGCAAATGCTTTTCTGAAATTTGGGAATTGCATACTTGCTTCATTATATTCCATTACAAACAAATTAGTTTGTACTTTTATTAAAGCATATACTTTACTTACCATTTGCATAACATAAGCAGCCTCATCTTTTGGTAATACGGGAAGAACATCATCTAGTTTATTTAGTAAAATTAAACTTACTAATTTTCTCTCATCAGCAATTTGTTCTTTTGCCTTATGAATATTTACATATTCATCTGTTTTAATCTTGAGCATATGCCCATTATTCCAACGAATAACAACGCCTTCTATACCTTTGATAGTTCTAATAAATTCTGGTATGTTTGTCCCGTTCGCAATTTGCCAAGTTGTTACTCTTTCTATACCAGTGGCTTTTCTTGGGGGCACATAAAGCCCACTTTTGTTCCAGCGTAAAGCGGTGAGAATAAGTTTGTTTTCTGGATAAAATAATACAACACGGTTATCAGGCCCAACATACTCAAATATAGGGCTAATGCCCAGAAGCAAGTTACTAAGTATAAAGAGGCGCAGATCGTCAGTAAGACATTTTTCAGCCGCAATCGCAACATCAGTCCGCCCCTTCCGCGTCATTAAAACTAATTCATCATTAACAATTGCCCCATGCACCATTGATCCATCTATCTTGTCAAACACATCATAAGGTATAGACCAATCGACATCTGTACTTTCTGGCTTCTCACCAAAATTAAAAAACTTGTGGTATGGTCTAGCTAATAACTCACCATTAGGTTTGAATTTTATTCCTCGACACTCTTTCCTAATGGGATCATTAAAGCTGTCTTGCTCAACATAATGGTAATCTACAGAGATATAATCCCCACCATTACTAACAAAAAATTCTTTGTGATTATTAATAGCTTTTAAAACTTGATCTAAATTAATATCAATTGGGAACAATTGTCACCTTTACTGTATCTTTGAAACCATCACCGTCAATAATATATGGCCAGTTTTGTTTGAATGTCTCATATTGCCTTTTAACGCCGTCATCCGGCACTTGACCAGCCACTCTATTTTCACCAACTTGGCGAGACAAACATTTCTCAAGTGTAGTATCGAATACAATATATTCTGCCTTTAAGCCTTCTGGTAGTAATTTTAATAATGAAACTCTATGTCTACGATGAAGGTTAGTACGGTCTGAGACAGTTAATAAACCATGTTTTAATCGTACGTTAATTAGTTCATGAGCAATCTCATGTATTTTATAATTCATGGTTGCATCATATACATATACACCATTATTTAATGATAGACGAATATCATCAGATGATATAATAGTACTTGAGTTAAAAGAATGGTTGCGTAAGTATGTAGACTTACCTGAACCAGACGGACCAATTAACACAATTAATTTTGTTTGACCAATCTGGTTGGGGAGCAAGATGGGTTTAGCCTCTTTCCAAGGCGCGCTTTGTAAACAAGTAAGTCCTTCTGCTCTCCACATATCTACTACTTGTTGCCTATCGTCTACTACAAACCAAATATGATAACGCTCACGAATATCTTGTAATATCTCTTGTTTAATAATATAATCTTGTCGGTAGTCTCCGAATTTACGCATATGTAATTCGTGAAATTGAATTTGATTTTTATCTAACCAATTAATTGTTTGTTGCTTGTGTGAGTCTGGCCGCCCTGATACAATAATTATATCAATACTTGCTTTCCACAACACAAAAGCAAGTTCAGATATATCAAGATTAACAGTATCGTTAATTAACTCATTAAAGAACTTATCCCAATCCTTTTGCTCCCCATTAACATAATGTAAACGATGATCACAATTAGCAAGCGTTCCATCAAGATCAAAAATTACCGCTGGTATTTTATGATCAATTAAATGCTTATTCATTGTTTAGTTCCTAATTAATATGCACATATAAGCCGTTTTTCTAATTCGTTCATAAGATGTCTAACTGCTAAGGGAACTGGCTTTCTTATCCCATCAGCCCCAGGCGCATCTAAATCAAGTTCTCCATAATCCTCAATTGGCTTGTATTCATCTATTGCTTTAGCTATTTTAGCAAACTTATCTGCATTTTCATTTCTCTTATCATAAAATGCAACTTTTTCTTTTAGAATTCGTAATAAATTTGACCAATTAGCTTTATGTATTATAAACTTTGGTAGTACAGTAATAAAATCTTTTAGTGTATAATTACCACAAACCATGTCAAATGGATCAATGATCCGTATCCACTTACTACCAATATAATAGACTATAACAAAACGATAACCGTCACCAATTTTATGTTTCTTTTCTTTATCATTTGACAGATTACTATGAGTAAAAAAACCTCTGATATATATAGGCAATTGGTCTTTATATTTGATAATAGAAAGACTACCTGTATAATCACCAATCATGGTACTATATCTATATTAGCTATAAGATCGGCTGTATTTTGTAATACTTCATCATTCTTTCTTAATTGTGCTGTTACAAGCAATTTATTAGCAACAAGCTTTTTAAGGTGTGCCATTTGCTCATCTGCGGTTTGTAGAGCAAAATTTAAATCTTCTACTTCCTGTTGATGTAGTTTTTCCCTGGCAACAATAAACTGCTCAATGGAAATTAAAGTATTAACAGCCCGCATGAATGGAGAAGTTTGAGGTAGTAATTCTCCAAACCACTGAACATTCTCGTTCTTTAATATCTCAATTAACTTATTAATTTCTCCAAGGATTTCTTCACTTGTCATTCTGAAATCAACTCCTTAAGTCTGTCAGCAATATGGAATGCCCGATCTGCTTCTACCTTATGCATCATTGATTTATTTGCAGCCTCATGTGATAGTTGACGATATTCATGTTCTTGTTCACGGCCCACCCTTCCAACCTTCTCAAAAGCAGCAACCAATTTTTCCGCTCTTACCAATAGAGTTTGAAGACTATCCCTAGATAGTAGATCATACAAATAACTCAGAAAAAACACATTAATCTCCTTCAATAGAAACTTTAAACTTTTTACTTTTAGTATGAAGAACTACACCATCTCCTTCTATACTAACTACAATGTTATAATAATCACGTATGATTTCATTGATAGGTTCTTCTTCGCAGTTCTTCTGCCCAGCTTCCGATAAGTAGTCTTTCTGCAACCGTGAAACCATCTCTCGTCTGTGGCGATTGAGGCTCATCTTCAAGGAAAACGGTTGCGCTGTTTCCAAAGATATTCGGATGCGGTGTTCTGGGTTCAGTCCCAATTCTGTTAGAGCCATCTCCCAAATCTCTGTTAGCTCTTGGTTCGCTTCCAAATTGTATCCCATTGCTCAATTCCTCGTTAAAAGTAATATCGTAATCTTTTACCAGATTTCGCACTTCCATCAATATCTTTCCAAGGTGATTATAACCAACACCTTGACTCATTCCCCAAAATGTATCATCCCAAGTATTATTTTCAATTAACTCAGCATCACCAGTACTTAATAATTTTTCCTTTAACATATCATAACGAGTAAATTTATAAGTAATAAGTTGCTTCATGATTGGTATTTTAACCATATCCCAATCTGCCCGCAAAGCAACAGTGCGGCCAAATCTCTTAGCGGCAGTAGGAGATGAAATGTGTCTAGTCAAATAATTACGAAGACTTAAGTCCAATGTTTTTGCAGCTTGATAGGCATGTTCTACTGACCGATAACACATATTTTCAAAGTTAATACTACACATATAAAAATTAGAAAGCTCTTTCCAATTACCGACAAATTGATCAATTACTCGCATTAATCTCACCACCTATATTTTACAATTTCAAAATCATTGACATTAAAAATTGTTTCTTTGCTATATATTACAGTTGATATGTTATGATCTTTAATTGCCTTCATACATCCCTCACACGGTTTACTTACACCCCAACCCATTTGTTCTTCATTCAACCATTTTGCGCGGCAAATATAGAGGATTGCTTTTCGAGGAAACTTTTTTACTTTGTTAATTGCCGCATTTTCTGCATGAAGAAAAATGCTTTCACTATTTCTAGCATAACGCGCTTGAAAAGGATGTGTTTTTCTCTGGTTTGTTCCAATGCTTAATATATCTCCATTATCAACAATAGCAGCCGCTATCCTGCTCCCTTTTATAGGATTAACGCCTTTGGCGATCTCAAACAAAGCATTCATTATATGAAAATGTTTCATTAGACATTCTCTAAAGTTATTAACTGACCTGTTTCAGTATTCCAGCAAGCATAGAAACCTTCCTCAGTTTTTGGGGCATATTTCAATGCAGAAACACAAAATTGTTCAGTTGGAAAGTTTTTTATTGGCACCACACCACTTGTTAAACCAACATAAACTAATACCCAAAACCATTCCATAGAACTAATCCTTTCTAAAGGAGGAGCAAGATTGGATTACGTAATTACACGCAATATGCATATTTGCAAAGACACCAAATGATCCCCATGTCCGCCTCCACCGATCAATTGTATAATCAAGGAACCAACCAACAACTTTACCGTCAGGACGTTCTGATAGTTCAATTCTCAACGGCAAACCACGAACTTGAATAAGTTTAGAGTTCGCTTGGTGGAATTTAATCTTCATGCTAATTCCTCTTGTGTTCGATTGCGACTATCTAGATATCCTTCCTCATATCCTTCCTCATATCCTTCCTTAAGTAAAAGGATATCAGCATCTTCAAGAAAGTTTTCCAGTTTTATTCTCTGCCAATCAACTAGACCACCATAAAAAAAGAATTTAACCATTTCCCTTACCTACTTCATCATTCTCAAAGGTTTTCTTAAATAGAACATTGCCACTTGTATGATATATTACAATACCTTCAGGTTGCATAAATCCAGGTGCTGCTATACTACCAACATGAGCAAGATTTAACATTATAAGTTCGATGAAAGCATTATCATAACCATAAGCACAGTAGTCCTCACCTAAAATAGGTACAACGTCTACACATGCTGGAAGATTTTCTTTATTCCACCTACTGACATTAAATAACGAAAATCGTTTCTCAGCAAGTCCATAACCTCTTTGAATACCCTTGCCCCACCACTCTCCAAAGTGATGTCCTGGTCCAAGTTTGAATAATTCTTCACTATTTTCCTTTACCCATTTAGCAAAACCAGCATTATCATTATCAAGTGTTAGCCACCTATTCCTTGAAGCGGCAGCAATACAACAACCAAACTCATGGCCAAAACCTAAACCGTAAGTAGTTTGAAATATTGCGTCGGGGTGACTTGAATGTATTCCCTCTATACTAATTTCGTTGGCCGCAAAAATATAAATGCTTGCATTAGTACCATCAATTTTTTCAGTGATAATAATAGGGCGCGATAGGCGCGGAATTTTAGGAAATGGAACAAATTCCATTAGGTTTTCTCTTTAATAATTACTTCATCGCTAATTTTGTAAGCCATAACGGCAAGTTGTTCATAGTATGTTATAGTTAAATCTATAATCAATTCTATCTGCGCTCGTGTGCAGGCAATCCTCACAGGGATCATTCTTTCTATGAACAACTTACCATCAGGTGATACCCACTGTCCCTTAGAGGGGGGAAAGATGGTCAATCCACCAGTAATTTCACGTACTTGTTTATCCCACACCCGATGAAATCTAGTATGGATAAGACGACCATCTTTCCGAATAGTTGGTACTAGAATTTCCCATAACTCCATTAGTACCTCTAAATCGAAGGGCCGACCTGTTGCTTTACCGCACGTTTAGATCTAAACCGCAACCAGTCTATCATCTAGGTAATGGTCGGCTTTGAAGAATAGGCTCACTCACCTAATCAACAAACCAGCTTTCACACTGACAAAGCTATAATTAAACTGACAATAAGAATTGGGAGTAGTATATACATTTTGTTTAAACACCTTTATGGGGAGCAAGTTGGGGGGTTTGGGCCAGAGCTATTTAGCAGCATTATTATAATTATTAAAGAAACAATAAACATTAACATATCTTTTTTATTCTTTCATAATAACTTTTAATGCCCTCTCTATGGTACTTCCTGTGTAATAATCTCCATGTTGCAATTCGTCCAAAAGACGTGCCCAAGCTCGTTTACGATTATTAGTCCATTGACTGTCTGAATAAAAACATTTAAACTTTTTACTTACTTTATCTCTTATTTCATCTTTACTATTCATAAATAATTCCAATAAATAAAAAAAGATCACGGAAAAACACGAAAGATCACGGAAAAACACGAAAGATCACGGAAAAACACGAAAGATCACGGAAAAACACGAAAGATCACGGAAAAACACGGGGGTACTATTTTTTAACGCGCCCGGCTACCGCCCCCCAATTTCTTTATACATATGTCGATTATATATTATATTATATTATTTTATAATATATAAAGACAGCTACACGAGCCGTGTATCTCGAAAAGTGATACCCTCGTGATTTGTCGTGATTTTGCGTGATCTTGTGTGATCCTCTTTACTTAAAAATCCCAAAGATGGTAGGCAATATAAATGCTTTCCATCTTTGGGTTAATATATTTATCTGCACCATATTCAGGAGGCTATTAATATATATTCGCTTCACAGCCCGTAGGCTCAGCAAGATATGTAATACACAAAAATAGGGTGGGGATAGGTTTTCTAACTTCTATTAATAATTAATCTATTTAAAATTAACTTAATAAGCATTATATCAAGCTACATAAGTACCTTTACTAGGAATATAACCAGACGGTCTAACACCATCAGGTTCAAGTGGATGATGTTTAGTTGGGGGCTGTGGTGTGATACTTATCATGAACTTCATAGGAGGTTTTCCAATTTTATTAATTTTCAATTCGATATTCTCTACATCTTCATTAAAATTCTCATCAAAGAAATCAATAACGACCCCCAAAATCTCATTGGTTTCAACTATACCACTGCTTATAGCTGGTAATATTACTCTATCCCCATCTTTAAAATGTAGATAATCAGCTCTCTTAATTAGGTATTTCATCTTCTAACCCTTCAAGCATGTTAACATGATAGGTCAATTTTGCTGATATAGCACGCAATGTTTTAAATGCTTCTCTTACTTCAACTTTATTATCTCCAAAACCAATCTTTAATTCATTATCAACATTATCAATTGCCGGTTCTATAAAGTCTGCTATTGCATCAACATGCTTATACCACAATTTCGCGACTGGTATCGACAAAACACAAGCAACATCCGGCCTATCTTGCTCCCCATTTAGATGCTTATTCTTCTCATTGATAAATTTTTCTTCAGCCTGAACTGCACGTTTTAAATACTGCTCACTAACATCAGCAAGTTTTTTTATTTCATTAATATTAAAAGTCTTTACTTCTACTAATTGTTCTTTTAACCTATTAACTTCATTATCACTTTTTAACTTATCAACAATTAGAGAAATTAATGCACAACCGACTTCATTATTAGTTGGAAGTTTTACTTTCATATTATATTCCTAATTAGAAAATAGTAGTAGCAGGAGTTGATGTGGCCACCATTCCTAATTTCTTATAATCTTCGATTAACATATTAGTTAGAAGTTTTCTTTGATTTTCATATTCTTTTAAACCATTCTTATATTCCTCCATACTACGTTCGAGTGTTAAATATTGAAGTAATTTATCAATATGTTTGCCAGGAAACAACTTAACATTGCTTGAAGCAATTTGTTGCTTTTGATGTGTTAACGGTACGTGAATAGTGAGACTTGCAAACTTACTTGGTATCTTATATTTTTTATCAGTAAAAATTTGTTCTATAATTTCTTCTTTATGGGCTGCAATGATATTTGTCACACAATATAATATCTTAGATGAAGGTATCAGACGTTGCGATAGACAAACAGAGACAATATAGTTAATAACATCAATAGACATAAACTTATTATCAAACTTTTGCTTTTTAAATCTTTCATTAATAATTACAGCTTTTGGTAATGAAAAATCATGATCACTCCAACTCCTTACATAAGTATTACATAAGCGTTCAGGTGTTATAACCTCTAATAAAATCTTACTAAATGCTTCGGCGTCTATTTTAATATTTTCCATGATTATTTACCATATAAAGCAGAAACAATCCATTCTGCCACAATACCTGGATTTTCTTCCATACATTGAAGTAAATCTTCTAACTCCATATTAAATAAATCAGTATTTGTTATAGTAGTCCAAATACTATAATCTATAATCTCTTTTTGATCATCTTCTACCTCATGTTCTATAGTATTTACTGCTGTTTTGATATTATCATTGTTGTTTTTAAATGGTATAACAACTTTATTGGTTTTTGATGAATAAGTTATTTGTTTACAATAAGCATCATCTTTAGTATTGTCTTGGTGGCGCCAAAAAGACCCATAACCATTACTATAACTATCGTCATAATTGTCCCAATCATAACCAGCATACATTCTAGAAACTCGCCGTCCAAACCGACTTTTATTTATATTCGGATTGTCCCGATAAAATCTCTCGTGACTAAAAGTATAAAAGGAATTTGATAACCATAAATCTTCAAAAGTCCAGACGCCAGTTTTTTCATTGAAAATTTGTACGTTGCCATAACCATCCATTGTAAACAATTTATTCCCTGAGCCTATACAATGTTCAACATACTTCTTAAACCATTCTTTCTGAACTACAGTAGGATCATTACGCACAATTGGCGCAAACCACCCAAATACAAAATGCCAAGTATCAGACATCTTGTTATCCCATGATTTTATTGAAGAAAATATACCATTATGCATTAGATATAAATCGGTACCATGTATATCTTTATCAAGCACCTTAAATGGATGTACATTATGTATATCTTTTAATCCGTGAGTTGCAAATCGAAAATGATAAGCAACAGGTAAATCTTTATTTTGTACATTATTATCACTAATGATATCTTTTATCTCTTGCAAACCACCCATAGTTTTAAAAGTTTTAATGTGTCCATTCCCATCAGGTAGCATTAAACCAAAACCATCATTATTGCTAGAATATGCTTCTTCAACAATTGAAGAATGAATATCAGTAATACCTGCCTTCTTATAAATAATTAAACACATTAATTTTTTCCACCATCTACATCAGGTACATTTGTTGTTCTCAAACCAATTAAAGTAGATCGGTTTGATATTTTAATTGGTAACATTTCTTTTTCATGCATCCAATTAATTAAATGTCGATACTTTGAACGATTGTCAATCAGCCAAGTCTCAAAAGTTTTTTTATTAATATTATTTAAATCAATTTCGAGACAAAAATCTCGCAAAGCAACACAAAATTCTAAGCCTTTATAGAAAGATAACTTGCGAAGATTGCCACGAAATATACGTACTTCTACTGTTGGTTTTCTTGTAGCTAAATTTAGAGCCATATAACGGTTATTATGACCATTAACTACATTTGTAAATTTTTCTGAAAGGTATTTTTCGGTCTTGCACCAAGCACTATCAACAGATACTTGTCTACCTGCTAATACTGTTAAGAACGTCCTATTCTCATCACTATTTATGAATACTAACATCTTTGCCAAAGTTAATGGGGTAATAGCACTTGCGCTCATATGAACATGTAGACC
>Ga0209518_1001725_pt1 | contig 22512 bp, 23 predicted proteins | sample RifGroB1_FD_183993 | JGI IMG/M metagenome (GOLD analysis project Ga0209518, IMG submission 183993) | Groundwater microbial communities from Rifle, Colorado, USA - Groundwater B1 (SPAdes) (version 2) | ecosystem: Environmental > Aquatic > Deep subsurface > Groundwater | place: Rifle, Colorado...
AAACAAAATGTCTAAAGTCGGCTCTATTTTTCTCTTCACCTCTTACTTTAATTCTACAGTAGCCCCGGCAGCTTCTAACTTTGCTTTTAGTTCGTCGGCTTCGGCTTTGGGAACCCCGCTTTTTACAACCTGCGGAGCGCTGTCAACCAACTGTTTGGCTTCTTGAAGGCCCTTGCCGCTGACTTCACGGACAACCTTGATAACGGCAATCTTTTGCTCGCCCGCCTTGGTTAAAACAACATCAAAAGCTGTTTTTTCTTCGGCTGCGGCTGCTTCGTCTCCGCCTGCTCCGGCCACCGGCATGGCCATCACCTGTGCCGATGCCGAAACACCAAACTTTTCTTCAAGCGCTTTGACGAGTTCCGAAAGCTCCAAAGCAGTAAGCTTTTCAATTTCCTCTATAATTTTATTATATTTGTCTGACATATTTTTTCTAAAAATTAAACTTTACGACCTTTTGGTTTTTAAATTATTTAATACGCTAACCAAATTACGCATATTCCCGGATAACACCGTAACAAGGCCTGAAAGCGGCGCGGCAACCATTCTGACAACTTGGCCTAAAAGCACTTCCCGTGAAGGCAATTTTGCCAACTCAATAATTTTATTTTTATCCTGCCAACCAAGGCCAATAAATCCGCCTAAAATTTTCAACGCTTCATTAAGCCTCGAAAATTTATAAAGCGAACTTGCCGCCGGCACCGGATCGCCGTAGCTAAACACCACGCCTATTTGCGTTTTCAATTCATCAAGATCGGCGCCTTTATAATCTCCGGCCCTCAAAACTCGGTTTATCAATGTCTTTTTAGCGACTTTATAGTCGGCGCCGATTTGTTTTAGCAACCGTCTTAATTCCATCGTCTTGGCAACTGAAAGTTTATTGAAATCAACTAAAATCGCCGCTTTCGCCCGAGCAAATTTATCAGTTAAATCTTTTAAAATATTCTGTTTTTGTTCTTTAGTAATAGCCATTTTATTAAACAAAAACGGACTTTCGTCCGCAGAAAAACATCAAAAAAGCCAATTTCCTCGACGGGTCTTACCATGTTTGCCCGTTGTCTGCAGAATATAACAAGCTTAACAAATATTAAAAGGGGTGTCAAGCCCCCAAAAAATATTTGTTACTTAATCCAGCGGAACCAACGTAAGATACCGCCAGTAAAGAACCAAACCAAAACGTTCCATAAAACCATTACTAGGTTAGCACCCCATAAGATTATTACAAATAAAGGCCAAAATAATGACATAGAACTATATGCAGAAATTATATCACCTTTATCCGCAAATGGTTTACTATATCCCACCACATCGTAAAAATCAATCATTCGATAGACAGCTTTGGTCATAGCCGTTTTTGAAGTCATGGGATCAAAAGAGTATGCTATTAGATAGCCGATGTTTAAATAAACAATTACTCCCAATAAAATAACCAAAATCTTTGCCAAACTTATTTTCATTTTTGACCCCCTTTAAAGAACTAATAATAAATAAAATTGTTTTTACACTATAACATGCCATACCAAAATCTGTCAATCCCTCATTCGCACGAATGAGGGAATAAATAATAAAAAATGGGGCCTAATAAATAAGCCCCCAGCCATCTGAAAAATCCACCAGTAATAAGCCAGATTGAAATCAAATAAACAAGATAACCAAAATTTATTATCCAGGATACAAAAAGTAGTAACGGCCAAAACACTACAAATGTCATATAAAAACCATTGTCTATATTTTGAGCTTTCCCCACAAAACCCGCAAAATCAACAATACGGTAACAAATTTTACTGACGATTGTTGACTGAACCGAAGAATCAAGAGAATAAGCCATGAAATAACCGATATTCAAATAAAGAATGGCTCCAAAAACCAACAAAACAATCCGTGTCATTCTTTTCATTGTTTCGCACCTCCAGCTTAAGAGTTAAAGAACATAATTTAATATTAACTGAATTATAAACTATAAGTAACATTCTGTCAATGTAATTCACTGGCCATATTCGCGCGAATGAGGGAATAAAGATAATGAAGGAAACAAAAATAACAATAGAGCGTTTTTAATCTCTAATTAACGGGACAAAAACGAAGCCGGGAAACTCTTGCTTTTTAAATTCTTTAGAAGATTTTTTGATGTAAAGCCAGATACTTTCTTTAATTGGCGCCACTAAACAGCCGCCGACTTTTAATTCCTTAAGCCATTCTTCCGGCATTTCTTTCCCCGAGGCCGCGGCGATAATTCTATCAAACGGTGCGTGGCGCTTCAATCCCAATGTCGCGTCGCCGCCGATGGTTTTGACAATGCCATTTTTAATAAAATTATATTTGGCAATATTTTTCCTGCCAAAACGAAAAATTTCCGGAATTCTTTCAACGGCGAATATTCGTCCTTTTACCCCAACTATTTCCGCCAAAATCGCAGTTTGCCATCCCGAACCGAATCCAATTTCAAAAATTTTATTTCCCGGTTCCGGCTGCAACAATTCCAGCATAAAAGCAACGGTTAGCGGTTGCGATATAGTCTGTCCTTTCCCTATCGGCAGAGGTTCATTAACATAAGCCCGTTCTTTTAATTCCGGCGGCACAAAATCAGCGCGGTTAATTTTTTTAAACGCTTCAATAATTAGCGGAGTTTTCAAAACGCCTTGTTTTATCAAATCAGAAACAAAAGTGTTCATAAAGATAAATATAACCCCGATTTGGGGTTAATTCAATTTATATTTTCTTATCGGAATGCCGCCGGAAGCTTTACTTTTTGAAACACTAAGGATTAAAGCTATTCTGTTTGAATGTTTCTTTTTTATTTCTTCTGATAAATCCCATTTTTTCAACGTTTCTTTCATTGCTGCTAAAGATTTATCGCCTCCAAATATTACGTCAAATAATTCTTTATAATCACCGTAAATTCTTGCATCTAAAAATCCTTCGGCATTACAAAGTCTTTTAAGAAATTTTAATTGATCTTCGGGAAACCGATCGCCAAAAATGAAATGTAAAGCTCTGTGCGCCTTTCTAGATGGAGTCTTAATCATAGCCCACTTGCCAATCAAACTATTTTTACTCCCTTTATACCGCTTAGGAATTCTAAATTTAGGATACGGATGATGATTATCTGAATTACTCTCTTGATCCGATTGTTTTTCCGATTCCAAACGGCTCCTCCGATCCATATAAAAAGTAAAAAGAACTTTATAAGTTATTTACCACGTCAAAAATTTTTTAGCAAATATTTTTTAAAATTGAAAATACTACTTGCGTGTTTTTATTTTATCTAATAAACTGAGAATATTAGTTTTTTTACAACTACATATCAAAATGAGGAGAAAAAGATGAACCGAGTGACTAAAGAGGTTGGGAAACCGAACGTGTCTCCTGAAGAAAAATTACAGAACCTTTTACAGCAAGGCGTTCTGAAGAGTAAGAAAGACGTCCAAAAACTTTATTTTTCCCTTCGGAAATCGAATTCCGAGAGTAAGCGACCTGACTTTTTGACAAGCTACGAAAAATTCGAGGAAAAAGTAGATCAGTTTATCTGGACTAAGGAAACTCTCGCGGCTCTTGAAGCTGTTGTCGGTATTGATTTGCCGCTTGAAAAATTCCACCAATATCATCGCTATATTCCGAAGGATTGGGTGGAAGAAAAAGCAAAATGGCTTACGGGCTCAACAAATCAAAAGGGTAAAAAAGCTGTTTCTTTTATGCGCGGAATCGGGAAAATCGCGCCGGACGATAATTTGAGGGGCGAAGGAATTAAATTCCCCGACGCTTCTTTTAAGCTTCCGTTTGATACTGGGGTTAAGAACCCAAACTGGGATGTTGATATAATCAATGGCGCAAATATCGGGACAAAACACAAAAGGGTTATCCGATTAAATCCCGTCCGATGCGCTCTTGCTAATGCAAGGCGTAATAAGGTAGATGCAGTCGTACTGTCTAACGTCATTAATTTCAATTTCCTAAAAGCGGGAGGATTGAATCATGTTTTGAAAGCGCTAATTTCCGGACTGAACACCAGTATTGAACTCCTTGAGCCAAGCTACCAGGGAAAAGCGCGACGTATTCTGGAAAATTTGCCAGACAATGAGGTGATTTATGAAACGACAGCTGAAGCTTTTGCCAACGTCATGTCCGGCGTCCGAAAAATTTGTTGGCAACCAGAGGAACTGGGAGGCGGGCCGGAATTTCCCGGACCGCATTTTCTCTTCTTGGGATATAACGACGAACGCATTATCGCTTCCTCAGCGCGGTGGGCGCTCAATTATCTGACATTTCTGGCGCAACAGGAACTTGACGCGGAAATTAAAGCGGTAAAAAGCGCGAGAGGACGCGCAAAGCATAATAAAAAGCAAAAAGAAGCTGAAAAATTGAGCGTAAAACTCAGAACCCTTGCCAACGAGCGGTCGAGAACGGTTATATCTTATATCCGCGATCAAGACAGAGAAAGATTTTACAACAAAGTGCGGAGCTTCGTTATTAGGAAATTTGAAGAGGTCATCCCCAATTGCAAAGTTATCGGCATGCGCACGAAAAATTATCTTAAATTCGGCGACGAAGTGGTGGAATTCAATATTCCAAGCCACACGCAAGTCACAGACACGCTTCTTGCCGATTTTACCGATCATTACGCTCCACAGGTTCTCAAGGGTAAATTTCCCAGGGTGGTGGTGATTTGTCATCCATTCGCTTTGAATTTTCGTATGACGGTTCGTGAAGTAGATGCAAAAGGAAAACGAGGATCCTCAAATATCTATGTCGCGCCGATTGCCATTGATGATCAATTCTTGAGAAAAGCGCTTGAACATACGCTTGGTAATCCACATCCTCTTGCCAGAGCAATTTCCCGGTGGCAATTCCAGCCGGGAGTGATGCGCCTCACTTGCCGACACGGAATCATCAGTACTAATGAGTTTTCAATCCAATCATTGATTAATGCTGATGCAAAACATGATGATAACGGTAAAAAGCCGGTCAAGCCGGTAAATCAGGAAACGCAAATGACGAAAAATATTTGGATTATGGAAAGCAGCGATCCTCACTGGGGATGGCATAGCAAGGAATTCGTTATCGATAACGGCAAGAGCGGCAGCGCTCTTAGATTCTTAGGGATGGATGAAGCCGTAATTGAAATGATGCGCCATGCGAAACTTTTTGAGAACGGAAAAATTCCCGTCCATTGTTTCGTGATGAACGATGACCCGACCCAGGGAAATCATTTCCAAATTCAGCAACAGACACATCCTCACAAAATGCCTTACGCGCTAATCGAGGATGAATTGCGCAAACGGCTTGATCTGGCAAGAACCGCCCAGGCTGCCGATTTTGTGAAAATTTTCAAAGAAACCTGCGTTTTCGTCCTTCACCAATTGCAAGTTAGGGGCGAAGCGTGGGTACAGGATCAGATGGAACAGCTTTTGGAGCGGCATCTTGAACCGAACATTGACTTTTTTGACGCTCTTCTCACGCGCTCACGCCAATCGGGACTGATAATCCGAGGCGTCAGTAATTTTGCGGAAACGCCGTGCAAATACGACGGCAGAGATATTGGATTCATTAATTACGGAACGGGTAATCATTTCGGAAACACGGTAAATAACGAGCTTACAGAAGGAAGGGTTTACGCTAAGATATTGCGGTCTCTTTTGCTTTCACGGCCAAACTGGGCCAATCAGAAGCAATTGCTTGAGACCTTCGTGAAAGCGCCTCTTTACAGTAATCAATTTATCGGCTGGGGAACTATTCACGCCCCCGGCAAATACGAATGGGGGCTTGAATTCCGGGATGCGCCCACTCGCCTGACCAGCTGGGGCGACACTCTTCTTGGAGCGGTAAGAAACGACGAAAAACGGGGAAATTACTCCCGCATTTTTGAAGGACGCGTGACGCTTAAGACCTGTGGAGACAAACACTTCTGCGGGTTTGTGAGAACTTCTCACACGCTTTATCATATGGCCCCTCCAGGAACCCATACCGACTCATTCGGCGAGAGAGGATTCCCGCCAAACAACACCGGAGTATCCTTTATCGGTCTTCCCGTTGACGGACCCGATAGCGGACCGGTACTTGTACGAGCGCTCCTTTATGATCAGATCAAAAAATATTTCGAAAACCCTTACGACTTTAATTGGGAGGAATTCCTCCCAAATCCAGCGTAAAAAATAAGCCCGATCATCGGGCTTTTAGTTTTGCCGATTAACCAAATCTTTACATGCATAATGCTTTAGTGATTTACTACTTCTAATGGAATTTTAGGTTCTTTAAAAACGAGAGGTATCTAGGTGGAAAAAAAACACAGCCAACCTTGGAAAATACTTTTGGTTTTGGCGCTCATCGGTCTTATCTGGATATTTATTGCCGACGATAAAATTGCCGTGATTATTTTGATGGCGGTCGCTTATCTGAATAATGTGAGCTACTCCATGGTCAGCCGCTCGGCGGTAAGGGATAACGCCCCATATCATGCCTTCACGGTACTCTTGAGTAATGTTTTGTGGTATTCAACGCTAAATCTACTCATAAAGGACGATATGACAATTATACTTTTTGTACCCTACACCGTCGCAACCGTCTGGGGCAGTTTTACCGGCGCGGTCGCTTCTATGAAAGTCGAAAAAGTTTTCGGTATCACGACAAACGTCGATAAAAAGAAGGCATCGGCGAAATCAGCTCTAGTTCAAAAAGTTCTTCTTGTTTTTCTGGCAATTTTTGGAATTATAGTTGCGATTTACGCGGAAAACTTTGCCGCATCCCTCAAGATTGCCAGCCTAGTGTTTGTAAACAGTATCGCCTTTTCTATCCTGAGACGTTCGAGAAACACAAATAACACCATATATCACATTATAGCCTCAATAGTAAATAGTATAGTTTGGTATCTGCTTTACCGCGACCTCGCCCTTACCGGAATGACATTTGTGCTTTTTACCTCTTATTGTTTCGGTTCGGTTCTCGGCGGTCTCACGGGACAAAAGACTTCCTCGGTGATTGAAAGGCAAATCGGCGCAACGGCCGATAAACATCTTGAAAAAGACGGAGAGTCATTTTCTTATAAGGAGATTTTGACCCTTATTCCCAAAAAAACAGTTATTACTCTCACTTTGGTGGCTACCGCATTCGCGGCATTCCAAAAAAATCACTCTTTTCTCCTTATACTTACCGCGTTTTCCGCAGCTCAGCAAATAGCATTTTCCATGGTCAGCCGATCCCGAAATAGGGATAGTATGATTTATCACGTAATCGCCTCGATTTTCAGCAACGGAGTGTGGTTCCTGACTTTTCGACAACTCCACGTGAAAAATTGGACTCCCGAGCTTTACGTCCCTTATGCCGCCGGTGGAGCTGTCGGGAGCGTTACCGGTGTTGCTATTTCAATGGGAATAGAAAAGAAACTTCATATCACATCTGAAACTTAGTTTGTTTTTTGATAAAATATATACCCCAGCTTCGAATAGCTGGGGTATATTTGTTTCTGTTTAAATTATTTCAACATCGTGCGGTTTGGATTCTTCCCAAGCCGCGCGGCTCATCCTGGTGAATTTGCGAGGGAAAGGTTTTTGAAGTTCTTCTATGGTCGCAGCGCCGGCATAGGTCATGCCGGAACGCAAGCCGGCAACCAAAGCCCCCAAAACTCGGATAAGAGGACCGCGATAAGGAACATGTCCGGTAACGCCTTCCGGTTGAATCATATCTTTTATTCCGGCTTTAATAAAATTATCCCCTTTAATGCCGAGGTTAACATTTAAAGAAGACATCCCGCGCACAACTTTAACCAACCTACCATTATCGTCAATAATATCGCCCGGGCTTTCGTCGGTTCCGGCAAAAAGAGTGCCAACCATTACGGCGGAAGCGCCGCAGGCAATAGCAATGGCAACGTCTCGGGGATAGCGGATGCCGCCATCGGCGATAATCGGAATTCCACGCTTTTGCGCTTCGCGGACGCACTCCAGAATTGCTGAGACCTGCGGCACGCCGGCGCCAGCCACAATGCGGGTGGAGCAGGTGGCACCCGGCCCGATGCCGACTTTTATGGCCGAAACACCAAGCCGAGCTAAGTCGCGAATTGCTTCGCGAGCCGCAACATTACCGATAATTAATTCACATTTAGGCAAACGCTTTTTAATTAATCGCGCTATTTCCAGTGGCCTTACTGCGTGGCCATGAGCAACGTCTAATACCAAAAGGTCAGTTCCGGCTTCAACAAGAGCCGTGGCTCTTATAATGGCATCTTCTCCGATTCCAATTGCGGCGCCAACTCTTAACCGGCCAAATTCATCTTTGGTAGCCGTTGGGTATAGCGCCGCTTTAAAAAGATCTTTTTTAATTAAAAGCGCCACTAATTTTCCTTTTTTATCAACAAAGGGCAGTTTTCCCAAAAGACGCTGCTTTTCAAAAATTTTTTCCGCTAAAATGCGGGCATCTTTTTCGGTAAGAATTCTTCCTTTAATTTCCGCAACAATCAAATTTTTTCTCGGAAGCATATATTTTTTAATAGGTTCTGTGCCTTCGGCTCGGGCAAGTTCGTACTTGGTAATAAGGCCGACAAGCTTTTTACCTTTATCAATAATCAGGACGCTGTCAATTTGACGCTCCGCTAAAAGCTCCCGAGCTTGCCAGACAAAATTTAGAGGAGACAGAGTGTAAGGATTTCGTATCAGGGCTTCTTCGGCTGACTTAACTTTTAAAATTTCGCCGACCTGTGCTTCAATGCCCATATTCCTATGAATAATCCCGATGCCGCCGTAGCGCGCCATAGCAATCGCCATCGCACTTTCAGTAACCGTATCCATATTGGCGCTGATAATCGGAACGGCTAGTTTGATTTTTTTTGTAATACGGCAAAAAGTGTCCGGATCAAGACGGCTTTTTAAATTTGATTTTTGAGGACGCAAAGAAATATCGGAAAAAGTTAAACCATCTTCAATTAATTTATCTCGAAAATCCATGCGAAGCATACAAAACAATATTATTATAAAAAACCTTTCTTAACAAATATATTGTTAAATTTGTATTTTATTTTTGGTGAATTTTTCGCCATTTCTCTATTTTCTTATGATCTCCTGAAAGTAAAACTTTCGGCACCGCATATGTTTTGTTTTTATATTTAAAAATTTTGGGGCGAGTGTAAACCGGCACGCCGACGCCGAGCCGTTCTTCTTCAAGCGATTCTTTTTTTCCCAAGACACCGGGGATATGGCGCGAAACCGCGTCAACAACAATCATTGCCGGCAGTTCTCCGCCGGTTAGAACGTAAGGACCAACTGATAAATCCGAAATCTGAAATCCGAAATCCGAAATGATTTTTTTAATTCTTTCGTCAACGCCCTCATAATGGCCAGAAATCATCATGATATGATTGTATTTTTTTGCCCAATCTTTTGCCATTTTGGAATCAAATTGCTTTCCGGAAACGGAAAATAAAATTATTTTAGTTTTCTTAAACCCCTCTTTTTTCCTCCCCCTATTAAGGGGGGGATTAAGGTGGGGTAAAATTGAATTCAATGCTTTTATAAGTGGTTCGATTTTAAAAACCATCCCTGGCCCCCCGCCGTATGGCTTTTCATCCACAGTTTTATGCTTGTCTGTTGCGAATTTGCGCAGATTTATAATATTTATTTTTATTTTTCCCGTTTTTTTGGCACGCTTAATAATGCTCTCGTTAAAATAAGAGTTAAAAATCTTTGGGAATATGGTTATAATATCAAATTTCATTATATTCTTATCTTAAATTTAATTTAATAAAAAATCAAAACCCCTTATTCGGGGGTGATTGTTTTTTCTGATTCCGGATTTTCGGCCGGTTTTTGATTTTCGGTTGGCAGAGCTGGATTATTTTCCAATGGTTGCGGAACCGGTTTTTTAATGCCTAAAATCCGGTTTTCAATTTCTTCCGGGAAATTATCATAAGGCCGATTCTCATAGATTTTTTTTAGTATTTCAACAACTATCGGCGCGGCGACTTTGCCGCCGGTTTCTTTAGCTGAACTTTCACGGCTTACCAAAGGAATCGCTTTCCTGTCAAAACCAACCCAAACGGCAACAACATATTGTGGCGTTCCACAAATAGTCCAAGCGTCGGTAAAATTATCAGTAGTTCCAGTTTTACAAGCGACCGCAAATGGTAATTCGCGAGAAGCCAAACGGGCGGTACCGGCCAAAACCACCCAGCGCATTCCTTCCAAAACCTTATTTGCCGCTTCGGCCGAAAGCACTTCTTTTGATTCTTTTGGTTCAAAATCTCTAAAGCCGTATTTTTTATCCTCAACGCTTTTTAAAAACCAATATGGCATATAAATTCCCTCGCGGAAAAAAGCAGCATAAGCGTTGGCCAGTTCAATAACTTTAACATCAGCGGCGCCAATGGCGGTTGGCAGATATCGCGGTAAATCACTTGTTATCCCAAGATTTTTTGCTAAGTCAACAACATTGTTTATGCCGGGTACATATACTTCTTTGCCATTAATCCACTCTTTTGAACCCAATCCGTAAGCTGTCCGCACCGCTGCCACATTTCGCGACCGCGCGAAAGCAATTTGAACCGGAATTGGACCCATAAACTTCGGTAAACCTTTTTCTTCATAGTTTTTAGGACACCACAAGGGTTTTTCGGGATTTCCGGTTTTGAAACAAATCGGTGAATCCAGAACTATGCTTTGTAAGTCCTTTTCCGGATACTTTTCAAAAAAAGCGCCGTAAACAAATGGCTTGAAAGCTGAACCGGCCTGGCGCTCGGCCTGCATTGCCCGATTATATTCACTGGATTTAAAATCGCGCCCGCCAACCATCGCTTTAATGCCGCCTTTAATATCTAAAACTACAACCGCTCCCTGGACTTCCGGCTGAAGAATTTCAACCGTAAAATTATTAGCGGCATCAATGCCGACGATTTTCAAACTCACTATATCACCGGCTTTGAATAATTTGGATAAATCAGTTTCATCTTTCCTAATTTTGGAAAATGACTCCGTGTTAATGCTAGCAAGTTCGTTATTTCCGATTTTAACCAATGCGGCATCGGAAGAAATGCTGATAACAAGCCCATCTACAACGCTATCCAGTCCCAATTCGCCGTTCCAGCTGTCCGAAATAAAATCATTAAGCGATGTTATTTCGTAATCAGATAAATTATAGAGAACCAATCGATTCTCATGCCGTTCATCATATGCCGCCAGGCCATTTTGGAAGGCCGTTTCGGTAATCTGCTGGATATGCGAGTTTAAAGACAGCCGCACATCAAGACCCTGATTTACGACTTTTTTATAACCGAGTCGATGCAGCTCTTTCATAACTGGAAAATATGGAGCTTTTATTTCCGCATTTTTGACATTTAATCCTAATGGTTTGGCTTTTAACGTTTTTAGTTCCTCGGCGCCTATAAAACCAATTTTGTATATTCTTTCAAGAATCGTATTCCGCCTGTTTCGAGCCGATTTTGGTTTTTCAATGGGTGAAAACTGATAGGGCCACTTGATTAGTCCGGCCAGCATCGCCGCTTCATCAATAGTTAATTCATCCGGTTTTTTGCTAAAATAAAACTCGGATGCCGTGTAAATGCCATATTTGCCGTGGCCGAAATAAGCCAGATTTATATAAATCTCAAAAATCAATTCTTTTGGAAGCTCTTTTTCCATCCGATAAGCTAAACGCGCTTCTTTAAACTTTCTTGAAACCGTTTTGTCGTTTGAGAGCCAAACATTCTTTCCTACCTGCTGTGTTATTGTTGAGCCGCCTTCAACGATTTTTCCGGCCAAAAAATTTTTCCACGCCGCTCTGGCAATTCCTGTTTGATCAATTCCCAAAATCAATCGTTTGGACCAGAACTTTTTGTCTTCAGCTGCCGTCACCGCCTTTATCACGGTGTCCGGTATATATTTGAACGGTATAAATATTCTGTCCTCAACCGCAAATTTATTAATAATTTCTCTTTCATCATCGCGGACCACTGTTGAAAGGTTGAAATTGTAATTTTTAAGCGCCAGAACATCCGGCAGATCATCAATTTTATACTTAAAATAGTACCAAAAGACCAAATAACCGGTGCCAAAAATTGCCGCTAAACAAAGCAAAACAACCGAAAATCTTGCCAATTTCCTCCACATTTTTGCCTACTCCTATTAAGTTTTTAAGTTGCTTTTGGCTTTAACTTTGATAATAATGGCAAATTTAAAACTCCGCAAGATTACGGAGTTTTGGGAATTTTAAAAGTGTGAGTGTCTTTGCGGATAATAAAATTTTTGAACCTTTCCTTAAAGGGTCTTTTTCCAGAAGAAATTTTAACTTGGGGATTCAACCAAAGAAATTCAACAACTGAAATTTTTAAATATGCGGCAATGTCCGCAACATGTTTCGGTTTTGAAAGCTCCAAAATTACTTCTTCTGTTTCCGGCCATTTGTATAAATCGCCTTCGTTTAAATAAATCCCATATGCTTCAGGATTGGACATAACTAGATAAGCAACAATGGCGCGATAATTATATTGCATTGTTTCGGTTGGCAGTAAAAGATTGTAATAATCTTTCGTTTTTTGGATTCTAATCGCGCTTTCAATCGTGTCTTCGCCGGAATTATATGCGGCCATTGCCAGAGCCCAACTGCCAAAGCGGTCATAATTTTCCTTAAGATATTTTAAAGCGGCATCGGTGGCTTTTTCAAAATCAGATCTATCATCCCAATTAATATTTTGTTTTAAACCATACCGCCTCGCTGTTCCAGGAATAAACTGCCAAAAACCCCCGGCTTTGGCGGAAGAAAGAGCATTGGGATTTAAAGCGCTTTCTATAACGGGAATATATTTCAAACAATCCGGCATTTTCCATTCTTTAAGGCGATTTTCAATATAAGGAAAATATTTATAATTGGCTCTTTTAATGTAGAGAATAAATTGTTTGCGGCTTAACATTAATAATTCTTTTTCAAGCCGTCCGCGAACCCATCCTCTTTCTTTGGGCACTCGTTCGCCGCAAAATTCAATTTCTGCTGGAATCCGGTTGTTTTCCAAAGCATTCACGTGTTTTTCTAACTTATAAATTTTTTGAAGCATTAGTTCGTTAATCTGGGACTGGCTTAAGTTTTCAATATTTTCGGCGCCATAAGCTTTACTGCCGAATAGTAAAAATAGAAATGCCGTTAAAGCTCCAATAGCGACACATCCAAGGAAACAATCTAAAAATTTTTCAGAAAAAGATTTTTCATCCATCGTCGTTTTTATTTCCATCATTAGTCCCCCGTTTTCATATTTTAAAGATCGTTTTCTATACTTGACTTTTAACAATATTACGCGCTAAAGTCAAAAAAAATTTGTTCCTCTACTACTCTCCAAAAAGAAAGGCCAAAAATGGCAACCTGGTTAAGCCGCGAGGAGCCTCCGAAAGAATTTAAGGTCTATAGTTTAAGAAAAATTATGTTATGGCTTCTCGGTATTGGCCTTGCGATTTCTTTAATCGCATTGATGTAATCCGATATCCCGCTTTGGCGGGATTTTATCAAAAACTAAAACCCCCGCGATCGCGGGGGTTTTAGTTTTTGAGGTTAAAGTTGTTTCAAATCTTCCACAACTTCATCCATGTCTCTTGTTCTTTCTCTTTGAGGACGAGTTGAGCCCTCCGGCTCTTCAATTTTCAAATTGACGCGCGCGTTGTGGCGGGCGCCAATTATCCGAAGAAGAGTCCTGATGGCTTTAGCGGTCGAGCCCTGGCGACCAATAAGCATCCCCATGTCTTCTTGGTGGACTTTAAGGTCTAAAAGGACTCCCATCTCGTCAACCTTGCGGTCAATTTTGACATCATCCGGATGGTCAACAATTGACTTAACAAGGTATTCAAGAAACTCCTGATCAACTGGTTTATTAGCCATTTTCTTTGAATAAAAGTGTTAAGCTGTTAGTAGGTCGACCTATCTACTATTTGCTATAATATAGCAAAAATAAAAAAATCCGTCAAGCACCTCGCCCATTCCGATTGGGACACGAGAGGTAACGGATCGTTTTGGACTAACTTATCTGACCAGAGCACGGCAATGTCATTAGACTGGTCCAAGGTAGCTTTTTTCTACAACATTCTCTGACACAAAATTCATCATGACAAACGTGGTGCTGTGCAATCCAACGAGTATAATAAATACAAGTTTCATGAGGTTGTGGCAAATCGTTAAAGATTCTTATGAGACCAATGAGACTTAATACTGACTTTCTAACTTTATGGCTCACAAATTGAAAAGTTCTTTTACCACAAGTTTCACATTTCCCCCAAATCCATCTGACCCTATACTCTGGCTGAATGTAATCCATGATTAATCTCTCCTTGGTGTATGCAATGCTTTCCAAAGATCCTCTTGAATTTTTCTGGCGATTTCAATTTGTGAGTCTAAACCTGGGGCGTTACGTCTACTCTCTACATATTTTTTAATTGCTTCTCTGATAAGGTCACCTACCGACCGTTCATCAATAATTGAAAGAGCTTGCAGTGCCCTCAAATCTTCAACACTTATTTTAACGACGACAACCTGTACTTTTTCCGCCATTATGACCTCCTTGTGAAAAGGAACAAAAACTTAGTATTTTTTATACTATTACAAAACAAAAACGCCGTCAAACGACGACTGTTTTGTTTTTATTTTTTATGCTGCAGGTACTTTAGTCTCTTGCGCTTCTGGAGCTTTTTTAGAAACCTTATGAACCGGAATCTTTTCGCCGGTAATTACGCCTTGGGAAATAAGTAAATTATGCATGGTTTCCGACGGCTGGGCGCCTTTGGAAATCCAATATAAAATTCTGTCTTTATTTAAAGAAACTTGTTTTGTTTTTCGATTAATATTGCCGAGTAATTCTAAATACTTCCGCTTCGCGGCGGCGGTTTTTTGCGTCAGCACCACTCTAAAAGTCGTGGTGTGTTTTTTGCCTACTTTTTGCAAACGGATGATTAACATGATAATGAGAATATAATAAAAAAAATTTTAAGTCAAATTCAAAAGAAAAAGACCTATTTGGTCTTATTTCGTCGTGGCACTCAAGGCGCGCTTTATTAAATAAAACTGAAAAAGAATATGATTAGTGGTAACAAGCTTCTTGCCCGGGTGAATACCGGGTTTTTTGCGATCAGCCGCTTTTTCATTAATTGCATTTATAATGGCTTCGCTAATCTCCCCGATTGTCAATGCAGGTCCTTTAACCGCGCCGGAGTATTTTGCCATCGCTTCGTAATCTAAATAATCAAAAAGTTTTTTACCCGGACCCGGCTGAAAACCCTCAAAATGTCCCGATCGACCGGACTCGGCATTGGCACATGCATCAACAATATAATTAAGACGCCCTTCGTACTCTGCAGTAACCCGCCTTTCTTTTATTCCGGTCATTTTTGCCCTCCGCCTTTTTATTAAAATAAAAGATCTTGATTTTTACATCCCCATATCGCCCATCGGCGGTCCGCCAGCTGGCGGATTATTTTTTTCAGGAAGATCGGCGACTAAAAACTCACTGGTTAAAAGCATTGAAGCAATTGAGGCGGCATTCTGCAAAGCGCTCCTGGTAACTTTCAAAGGGTCTATCACGCCATCTTTAATCATATCGGCGTATTCTCCGGTAACGGCATTATAGCCAAATCCTTTTTCTCTCTTGCTTATTTCTTCAATAACTTCATTGCCGTCTTTATTGGCATTTTTAGCAATGACCCGCATCGGCGATTCAAGAGCGCTGACAATTAAATTGACGCCTTTGGCTTCATCGCCGAATTCGGCGGTTCCGGCAAGCTTTGAGGCCTTAATTTCTTTTGCCGCTTCAAAAAGCGCCACTCCGCCGCCGGAAACAATCCCCTCTTCAATCGCGGCTTTAGTAGCCGAAACTGCGTCTTCAATTCGAAATTTTTTTTCTTTCATTTCCACTTCCGTGGCCGCGCCGACTTTAATAACCGCCACGCCGCCGGAAAGCTTGGCTAATCTTTCTTGTAATTTTTCTCTGTCAAATTCTGAATCGGTTTTTTCAAGCTGAACTTTAATTTGGTTAATTCTTTTTTCAATTTCAATTTTCTTACCGGCGCTGCCGACAATCGTGGTGTTATCTTTATTGGCAACCACTCTTTTAGCTTCTCCCAAAACATTGAGCTCAACATTTTCAAGTTTCATGCCCTTATCTTCGGAAATAACCTCGCCATTTGTGACAACGGCAATATCCTCCAATAATTCTTTGCGCCTGTCGCCGAAGCCCGGGGCTTTCACCGCCAAAACATTAAAAATTCCCCGGAGTTTATTAACCACCAGCGTTGCCAATGCTTCGCCATCAACTTCATCGGCAATAATCACAAGATTTTTATTGCCCGATTTCACTAATTTTTCGAGGAGCGGCATTATCTCGCTAAGAGAGGATATTTTTTTATCAGTAATTAAAATATAAGGCTTTTCCAAAACCGCTTCCATTCTTTCGGAATCAGTTATCATATAAGCGCTGACATATCCCTTGTCGAATTGCAAACCCTCAACCAACTCATAATTAACGCCGAGCGTTTGCGCTTCTTCAACCGTCACCACTCCCTCTTTGCCCACCTTGTTAATCACTTCGGCGATAAGCGAACCCATTTCCTCGTCATTGGCGGAAATCACCGCCACGTCTTTTATTTTTTCTTTAGTTACCGGTTTGGAATTTTTCTTTAAAATTTCGGAGACCTTCAGGACCGCTTTATCCATCCCGCGTTTTAAAATCATCGGATTAGCACCCGAATTTATCAAATTAATACCTTCGGCAATCATCGCCTGCGCCAGAACGACGGCCGTGGTCGTGCCATCGCCGGCAACGTCATTGGTCTTTGAAGCCGCTTCCTTAACCAGTTCGGCACCGATATTTTCAAATTTGTCTTTAAGTTCAATATCTTTGGCAATCGTTACGCCATCGTTGGTAATTGTCGGCGCTCCGAACCCTTTATCTAAAATGACATTGCGGCCGCGAGGACCCAGGGTGATTTTTACGGCATCGGCCAGTTGGTCAACCCCTCTTTTGACCGCTTCTCTGGCTTTTTTTCCTGAAATAATTTGTTTCGCCATATTTTTATTCTAAAATCGCGAGAATTTCTTCCTCTTTTAAAATTTTATACTCTACGCCTCCGATTTTAAATTCGGTGCCAGCGTATTTTTCAAAAACAACTTCATCGCCTTTTTTAAGCCCGGATTTTTTGATTTTTTCACCGGCGCCGATAGCCGTCACTCGGCCCTGGGCCGGTTTTTCCTTATCGACGGTCTCGGGCAAAATAATCCCCGATTTGGTTTTTTCAGCCTCTTTAAGGGGCAAAACCACCGCTCTATCACCCAAGGGTTTAATAGAAATATTTTTTACCATAATATAATTTATTATTAAGATTATTGCCTAAAATTTTTATATTGTCAAGAAATTTAAAAAGGGCTATTTACGCCCTTTTTTATTTTTATTGGGAAATTTATCCTCAAAAATCGCTGTAGCAATGCCCATTTTGAGCGCTTGTTTGCCATCAAACATTCTTGAATAACGCATGTATTTTCTAATATCCCTAAGCGTTAAACCTGTGCGATTGGCAATAATATTACAATAGTGCTCAAAAAGCTTCTTATAATAATCTCGATCGGTTTCGGTTGAGTCAAGATTAATTTCTTCATGATTTCTTTCTCCGATAGGCCAATGAAATCTAATCATGGCCTCTCTAGAGATAATGCGTTTATCGCCACCAAGAAATATCAAGAATGCTGCCGAGCACACTGTTCCAAAAGTCATAGTAATAACCGGACAAACGGAAGTGCGTATTTTATTATAAATATCTAACCCAGGAATCGAATTGCCGCCCGGCGAACTTATATCAATCACGGTGAGAGTTTTTTGGGATCGCATTTTATCAAATCCAATAGCAAAGTAATTAGAAGCATGGGAATTAATATCACCGCGTATATATATTTTTCTTTCTTGTGGATTACAACTGATATAAGAATCGCTACCTTCTTTCTGAAATTCATTATCGCTATTCTTTTTATTCCAAGACATAGCAACACCTCCTTACAAATAAAATTTAAAAAGATCTTTAAATAAATTTAATACCCATTGTATAAACTTGTCAAAATATTGTATTATTGTTATCATTATGATTACTCGTTTTATCCTCCATATTGTAGCCAACGCATTGGCGATTCTTGCGTCGGAATGGCTGGTTCCCGGAGTTATTTTCCAATACGAATTCTTAAGTTTGATAAAAATCGCTTTAATGCTGGCCTTGGTGAATGCTTTTATTAAGCCGATATTGAAATTAGTTCTCAGCCCCTTTATACTTATCACATTGGGCCTGTTTACCCTGATAATCAACATATTTCTGATTTGGCTGGTCATTCGCTTCGCTCCGGAATTCTCCATTACCGGACTTAACGCCTACTTTTGGACGGCAGTAATCATAAGCGCTTTTAATTTTGTCGTTTCGTCGGCAACCCAAAAAGAAAATTAAAAACATATGGCTGAATTTTTACCAATAATTCAAATAATTATTTCCTCGCTTTTAATAGGAGCAATTCTTCTCCAGGCGCGCGGCTCGGGCCTTTCTTCGGTTTTTGGCGGCGAATCAACATTTTATCACACACGTCGTGGCATTGAAAAAATTATTTTTTGGGCCACAATCGTTTTGGCGATACTGTTCGTGGCTTTAAGTTTTGTTTCATTTTTACTTTGATTTATTTTGAAAAATCCTCTAAATTTAAATACGCTTAAATTCTTGAGAATAAAAAATCTTCCGAGAATTTGGAAGCATCTTGGCCAAAAAGAAAAAATCTGGTTTTCTTTTTTTGCCGTTTTAATCCTTTTTTCCCTGTCTTTCCTGATTAATAATTTATATATCAGCCAAACCAAAGAGTCGCCTATTGCCGGGGGAACCTATGTTGAAGCCCTTTCCGAATCGCCGCACAATCTTAATCCTGTTTTGGCAACCAACGATGCCGACAGGGATCTTTCCGGATTAATTTTTTCTTCGCTCCTTAAATATAACGAAAGCGGAGAACTAATACCCGATCTTGCTTCGGGGTATCAAGTGTCAAAAGATGGTAAAACGTATATCATCAAATTAAAAGGGGGTGTCTTCTGGCATGACGGAGAGCCATTCGGCGCCACCGACATTGTTTTTACAATCAATGCCGTCCAAAACCCGGAATACAATAGCCCCCTAAGAGCCGGCTGGCAGGGCATAAAGGCTGAAGCTCCGGATAAAGACACGGTTATCATAACTTTAAAAAGCCCATATGGCGCGTTTGCGGAAAATTTGGCCCTGCTCGGAATTTTGCCTGAACATGTTTGGAGTAAAGTATTGCCGCAAAATTTTCCATTAACCGATTTCAATCTTAAGCCCATCGGAACCGGCCCCTATCGTTTTATCAAGCTGCAAAAGGATTCTTTGGGTAGAATTATTTCGGTTAATCTTTCGGCTAACGGCAAATATCACGGCTACGCCCCCCTAATAGAAAATATTATATTTAAATTTTATTCATCTGAAGAGGAAGCGGTTTCGGCTTATAACAGAAAAGAGATTGACGGCTTGTTTTTGCAAACCGCCCAGAATAAAAATCAATTACGGGGGTTATCCAGCGCGTCGGTTTTCTCCTTGCCCTCTCAAAGAGTTTATGCGGTTTTTTTAAACACCGATGACAAGATACTAAAAGATCGCAATGTCAGATTGGCTGTAAACTACGCCATCAATCGCGACGAACTCTTAAACAAGATATTAAACGGCGAAGGTAAAATAGCCATTGGGCCGATTCCGCCGGGAATGCCCGGTTCAAGCCCGGATATCTCCGGTTATGGTTATAATCCGGAAAAGGCAGTAGAAATTTTAGAAAAAAACGGCTGGAAAAAAAATACGGAAGGAATTTTTGCTAAAAAATTGGGAAAAGACAAAGAAGAAACGCTTTTAAAAATTGAAATTATCACTCCAAAATCAATTCAATTAACCGCCGTTTTAATTCAGGACAATCTTAAAAATATCGGGGTTGACAGCAACTTAAAAATCGTTTCGCTCGGCGAACTTCAGCAGAATTACATAAGAACCAAAAATTACGAAGCGGTTTTAGTCGGTGAATCTTTCACCAGTTCGGTTGATCCTTACGTATTCTGGCATGGCGCGGCCATTAAAGATCCGGGATTAAACCTTTCACTTTACAACAATAGAAAGGTTAATAAGATTTTGGAAGAAACCCGTCAAATAACCGACGTCGTCAAAAGAGCCAAAAAGCTTGAGGAATTCCAAAAATTAGTGTTAAATGACGCGCCGGCCGTTTTCCTTTATTCCCCGAATTATATTTATGCCGTTAAAAAAACGGTAAAAAATATTGATCTTAAAAAAATAACGCTGCCATCAAACCGTTTTTCAAAAATTAATGAATGGTATATTGAAACGGAAAGAATTCTTAAATAAAATTTCCGTGTTAGATTTACAAAAAATGTCCGACCTTCCGATATTTTTCGATGAAAAGAAAATGGATTTAGAATTTCGCGGAGATTTCCAGTTTATTAAAAAATCGGAAAGAAGTTTGGAAGAAATGCGGCCTTATCTTTCTCCCTACGGGAAATGTCCCGAAGGGACAAAAAATCCCAATGCGGCAAAGGGACCCGACCCTGTCTATCGCGTCTGGCGCCGTGCCCATTTGAAACAAGATGATAAAAAAATAAAAGCCGTTGGCTTGCGATATGATTTAACATTAATCCCGCCGGGAAAAATTGGCGACGAGTTTGTAAAAACCGCCGGCCATTATCACTTGCCATATCCCGAGGCCTATGAAGTTTTGCTGGGACAGGCATATTTTCTGATTCAATCGGAATCGGCGGTTTTCCTGGTTGAAGCCGGGCCGGGCGAAAAATTTATTATTCCGCCCGGCTTCGGCCACAATACAATCAATGTTTTTAATGAACCCTTGCTTATGGCAAATTGGATAAGTGAAAAAGCCGAATATGATTATGAACCTTATAAAAATCTTCACGGCGCTTCATATTATTTTCTAAAAAATAATGATTTAATTGATATTATTAAAAATCCGAATTATGATTCTTTTCCGGAAATAAAAAAAATAAGAACAAGAGAATATTCTGAATTTGGCATTTTTAAAAACCTGCCGTTGTATAGCTTAGTTAATACTCTTGATAAATTAAAATTTTTGAATCATCCTGAAGAATTTAAGGGCGAGTGGCGAAATTGGTAGACGCGCAGCGTTCAGGGCGCTGTGACCGCAAGGTCATGGGAGTTCGACTCTCCCCCCGCCCACACAAATAAATAAAAATATGATGAAAATAAAAATATCGGCGCCGGAAGTAAGGCGCAAAATAGAGACAAGTGCTCAATCTTCTAAAGTTTCTAAAGAGAAACTAAGGATAATCCCTCTTGGAGGGCAAGAAGAAGTTGGCCGCAACATGACCGTTTTTGAGTACGAAGATGACATTATAATTCTTGATATGGGGCTCCAATTTCCGGAAGAAGACATGCCCGGAATTGATTATATTATTCCGGATATTCGTTATCTTGCCGGAAAAGAGAAAAAAATAAAAGGCGTGATTTTAAGCCACGGCCATCTTGACCATATAGGCGCCGCTCCCCATCTTTTACCGCGCCTCGGCTGGCCAGTGGTTTACGCAAGTAAGCTTACGTTGATGCTTTTAAAAAAACGCTTAGAAGAATCAAACCTTTCCCGGTATTTTAAAGCCAAGGAAATTACATCTGCCCATGATGCATTAACTTTTGGTAAACTAAAAATTAATTTTTTTGAAGTTACCCACAGTATAATGGATGCTATAGGCGTCATTATTCAAACTCCGGTTGCCAATGTTATACATCCGGGCGACTGGCGATATAATCTTGATCCAATAAGCGGCCCCAAAACCGATTTTTCCCATCTTGCCAAATGGAATACTAAAGCCGCGCCTTCCATTCTCATGATGGAAAGTTTGGGATCCACAAAAGAAGGATCGCAACTTTCGGAACGGGAAGTTTTTAAAAATATACGTAATATCATTGTCAAAGCTCCGGGCCGCGTCATTGTGGCTACCTTTTCATCCATGATCGAAAGAGTGGGGCAACTTATTAATGTTGCCGAAGAACTCGGGAAAAAAGTGGCGCTTGACGGCTATTCAATGAAGCTTAACATGGAAATTGCCAAACAGATTGGCTATCTCAAATTTAAACCCTCCACCCTTATTGATATTAAAAACATTCACGATTATCCCCCGCAAAAAGTTATTATTATCGGCACCGGCGCGCAGGGTGAGGATCGGGCAGCGCTGATGCGCATCGCCAACGGCGAACATAAATGGGTAAAAGTTGAAAAATCCGATACAATTATTTTTGATTCTTCTGTCATTCCGGGCAATGAACGCACCATCCAACGCCTTAAAGATTCGCTGTACCGCCAAGGCGCTGATGTAATTCATAAAGAAATAATGGACGTACATACCGGTGGCCACGCGTTTATTGAGGATATTAAACTTCTGATAAACCAGGTAAAGCCCCATTATCTCCTGCCGGTTTATGCTAATCACTATTTATTGCGAGAAGCGGC
>Ga0209518_1001727_pt1 | contig 22486 bp, 21 predicted proteins | sample RifGroB1_FD_183993 | JGI IMG/M metagenome (GOLD analysis project Ga0209518, IMG submission 183993) | Groundwater microbial communities from Rifle, Colorado, USA - Groundwater B1 (SPAdes) (version 2) | ecosystem: Environmental > Aquatic > Deep subsurface > Groundwater | place: Rifle, Colorado...
ACTGGATAAAGCTGGAGCAGGAGAAAGTGATACACTTGTGCTCTCTTCCCCTATTTTCTGCCCTGTTGAAGCAATAACAGCATCTTCATAAGTAAACCATTTTGTTTCTGAAGGATTATTATTTGGTTCTTCAGATGTCCACCACCACTTGTTATTAAAAAATCCAAAATAAATGCTGTCTTTTCCAATTCCCAATGTTCCTCCATAACTAAATTCAAAAATCGGATAAGAAATTCCCATCTCTTTAACTGCATCAACATATTCCTGCAATATCTTTTGCACTTCTGTCTGAGTATCATTAGCAGTTTTTTCAGAGGTTTTTCCGTCAAGACAGCATTTCTGCCCTCCTATGCAATCCTGAGAAACGTATGCTTGGCTGTCACATGTAAGTTTATTTGGGTCAAAACATGTGTCAGGAAGTTTGCACGGCCTAATCTTTCCTTGTTGTATAAGTAAATTGTATAAACTTTTTGCTAAATCAGAATAGGCATTTCCTTCAAGTAAAAGCAAATATCCTTTTTTGTTAGCCCCGAAAACTTTATCATAAATTGTTTCAATTAATTTTATTTTTTTTAATGGGTCAGCCTCGCCCAGTATTGCATTTAATGCACTATCAAATTGCTCCTCGCTTAAAAGTCCTTTTTGCTCTGCAAGAGTTTTTTTCAAAAGTTCTGCAAGATCTTCTAAAGTGTCTTCATAAGTTACCCATTCAGTGTTCATTGCTCCCGCAATGCTTTCTTTGTCAATCCAGCACTTTATATTTTGGTTTCCACAATATCCAACCTGAATCCATCTTTGTTTTTCTGAGTTTGCAGTCTCACTTGCTCCTCCGGGGTTTTCAGAAGCGCAGACTCTTGTAATTCCCGAAGATGCTAGGTTCGGAGAAAGGGTGTTGGTAACTCCGGCCTGAAGATTCGGATTAAGCAATGTAAGAAGGTCGGTAGTTCCAGAAATGCATTCATCAGCAGTTTCAATATTTTTTATTTCTGCCTGATTTTGGATGTATTTTTCACTTAAGTAATCAATTGCAAAGTCAGTTGAAACTGTTCCAAATCCGCATTCTTCCTGATTTCCAACCTGAACGCAAAGTTTGTCATATCCTGCAGGCCCTGTAAAGTCCCTTGTGTAATCTACTGAACCTCCTCTTGGAATGTAATCTGAATCAACAACTCTTGGAAGGTAAGCGTCATTGTAATATGAAGAGCCGCTTGACTTTAAGTAAACCTGATAATATTGTCCTGCGTCGTTTCCTGCGTAAATATGGTAATAAACTTTATACTGAAGCTGAGGAGGGTACGTCACACTTGAAAAAGGAATTGTTTCATACCTTGCTGTAAACTGAGGAGGGCTTTGTGACTGGCCTAAAGCATCAAGAAGCCCCTGCCCCTGAGGAAAAGCAATTGAAAGAGCATTTTTACATATGGTCGTCCCTATTTCATCCTGGCTTCTTGCTTTGAATGCATCAAATGCACCGACGGCATAAAATTGTGTTATGTAATTAACCGAATTTTCAGCGTTTTTCAAAGCTCCCTGTATTCCCCCAACATATTCTCCTCCTCCTTTTGCGCCTCCTCCTAAAATAAGACTGTCAATTTTTGGAATTGCCAAATTCAGTAAAGGCAAAGCCTGCTGCCAAAGAATCTGACATCCGTATATACTATAAATTTCATCACAAATCCCTACGGTTTTTCCTTCCTCTAAACTTGTATTTAAGCAGCTTACATAAGAATTTGTAACTGTTGCTAAATTATCAACTCCTGCCTTAACTCCTGTCAGACAAACGGGAACGTAAACTCCCTGATTCCAGTTTGGAAGGCACAAGGCAATACTTCCTATTATTCCTGACTGAATTACATCTCTTACAGGATAATCTCCCCCGAAATTGCATCTTGATGAAGGGCAAATGACGGGGTCACAGGCATTGAATAAAAGTTTACAGTCAGCTGGACTCATTATATCCGTGCATTCTACTGTTGGAGTGTCAACTGCCGGTTCTCCTATGTCATACCTTTCCCCCTCTATCTCCACTTTTTTAGCGCCACTATAACAAGCCCTTGAGGTAATCTCAATTGCATTGACAGCCCTATCAACCAATTTTCTTGATTCGTCTTCAGTCAATGGATTAATGTTTGAATAAGTATTTCCATTTCCTAAAATTATAAATTGGCATGCATCATTCATTGGATTATATTCCATCAGGCCATTTGTTCCGGCATTACATATCCAAAAACTGTTTATTCTCCCCGAAAGGTCATATCCCCCGCTTGAAGGAGTTGTTGCCGTTGTTGTTATTGTTGGAGTTGGCTGAGTTATATAAGCATACCAACCCCTAATTCTGTCAACTGGAACAATAGCAGGAAGGGGGGCAATCTGCCCTGTTTCATAACATTTAACTTCAGGATTTTTAATTGGGGTTATAACTGAAATATCAGGCTTCACAAAAGAAGAATATTTTGATTTTATTAACATTGAAGTTGCATCATCGACTTTTTTTCTGTTTTCATTATAAACTTCATTTATGTAATATTCATTGTTTATTGTTTTTTTTAAGGTGACATAATAAAGGTTATTGTTTACAACAATTGCCTGAACCGGTTCTCCTGAGGGAATTTCTCCAAACCCCGAAGGAGAAACAGCTCCGTCGTAAATTCCCTTAACCTGGCCTTTTTCTGAAAGAATTCTTGGAATGCTTCCCTTAAGTCCTGAATCAATGACAGCATTATTAATGGTATCTATCAAAATTTTCTTTTCAGAATTAATTTTTACACCATACAAAAGAGTATAAAGTTTTGCCTCGTAATCCTGGTTTTCAGGGTTCTTATTATGCAAAATTGAATAGAGTTCTATTTTTTTTGCATCTTCAAAACTGTAAAGTTCATCGTTAAATCCTTTAAGTGTAATATGGGTTTTTATTTCACCGGTATTTATTGCCTGGGATTTAGGGTCGTTTGGGTTTGTGAGGGTTTCTGATGGAATGCTGTCCTGAACATTTTTTGAATAATATTTCATCTCTTTTTTCTGGTCAACTATATCCTGCCCGAAGAGTCCTCCAGAAGTTGTAACTTCTTCCATTTCCTCAATTTTTCTAATTTCTTCATTTTGTTTATCCATTATTTCAGAAATCTGGCTGACTTCCTCTTCAATTTTATCTGAATTGTCAAAGAGGCACTCTTCTTTGGTTGGATAAATCTTATCCCCTATTTTAGGGTCAGGCCCAGAGCATTTTGCATTCCATCCTTCGGCGCCGTTCATTACCTGATTTCTTGCAATGGCTTCTGTTCCAGAATTGAAAATAAGATTTTTAACTGTTAAAAGAGCCCCCACACTCTGGCATGCTGTTTGATAAATATCAACTAATTTTCCAAGAGATTCAGAAATTCTTTCAAGTTTTTTTGTTATGTCGCTGAAAGTTTCAATTTGTTTTCTTATTTCATCCGGAGAAAGCTGTATTGACCTTTTTTCAATTCCTATGGTAAACCGGAAATTTGCATTTGATGTATCTCTTATGTTTGTGTGAACTGAGACTCTTGCAACTTTGTCAAGATTAATTTTTGTTATTGTGAAGGCATAAGCAGTTCCGTCTTTGTTGTATGGTTCGTTAATAGTCAAACGGGTTGCCGGAGAAGACAAAAAGTCCCCGGTTTTTGCAATGAAACTTCTATCTTGTAAAATAAAATCAATACTTGCATGTTCTTCATCGAGAATTTCATTAAGTTTTATATATTCCTGTTTTTCAAGATTTCCCTGAGTTTTAATAAGGAGATTCCTCCCGCTGGCAAAGTCTAATCCTTTAAGGGTTGAAATTAACTGTTGAACATCTGTTGTCGGGCTTTTCCCTTCAAGTGAACTGATTGTGCTTCCTTTAACAATAAATGTAGAAGTGCCAAACCAGTATTTCGCGTCAGCTGACCAGTACCATTCCTGCTTTTGGGGGGTTGCAATAGGTTGGTTTAATAGGATATTGTAAGTGTACTTAAAGTAAATTTTTCCGTTCCCATCTATTGCATTATCGACGGAAAAAATCTCGCTTGTATCGGTTTCTGAACTGAATAACGGCTCAAGATATATTAACTCTCCTTTTGATATCTTGATTGTCTCAACCTGATTTCCCTTTTTGACCAAAAGTTCAACACCATATTTTTCAAAGCCAGGAGAATATATTCCTTCAAATGAGATTTCCCTGTAATCCCCCCCTATTAAAAGAGTTTCAGTTGAGACTCCAACATTAAAGTATTTTGGAATTCCAAGGCATGGCGAAATGTCCATGGTGGATTTTGGATATTTTGTTTCAAAAATATCACAGTATTTTTTGAGGTCTTCATTTTGTGAAAGTATGTTTGACAAATTAATTAGTTGAGCAAGTGATTCTTCTCCTAGGGTTTCTACTGAAGTTTCAGGATATTTTTCGTTGGCAAAATTGTTTTGTATTTTTTCATAGTCATTTACGGCATTTCCGTGATATCCGGCTAAAATTGCATTATTAAAATCAAGGTTTTTTCCGACGCCAAAACTTTCTATGTTTACAGTTCCTTCGAATGCTTCAACAGGGCTTCCGTAATCAACTCTTTGAAAATTATTTCCGTCAAAAAGCCAGTTAAACCATGTTGCCAGTCTTCCAAATAAAGTTTTTGTCATATCTGAAATGCTTTTATCGCTTCTTAAGCTGGCTTCTGCGACTCTTGCAACTTTGTCAAGGGTGTCTTTGTCAAGTTTATTACCTTCAGGCAATGCCCTTGGAACTGCAACAAGATAAACTACTGAATTTTGAATCCCCGTTGTTTGAGGAAGTGTTCCCACATAACCAAGATAAACATTTTTGTCCCCATCTTTATTAGTATATCCTAACCAATCTCCAACCTGATATTGTTTTTCATATGTTTTTTCACTTGTTGTAATCTTCAATTTTATAGTCGGCTCTATTCTTAATGTAAAAGATTCACCTCCTTCGTCTGTGCGACATGAAATATCAACAATTTCTCTAAGGCCTTGTTTTAAAGGTTTATCTGTTATTTCACACTTTTCATTTAGAAAAGTTTCGTCTTCTTTTAATTCAAATTTTTCTCCATTTATGGAAATAAGGGCTCTTGTATCTTCTCCATCTACCGAATCAAGCCTTAATATGGAGGAAGCAAAGCATCCGAATCCGGGAAGGAAAAAGTTTGAAGAACTTTCTCCGATGTCAAGATTGTAACTTAATACTTTTTGTTTTTTAATGTCATCCCCAAGCGGACTTCGGCTCACTCCTGAGTAAATTGATATTGTGGCAGAGTCTGTGTTAATTTTGTCTGCTCTTAAGTAACCAAGGTTATTAAAAAATGCATACTGCCCCTGCTTATAATTAAATTCCTGGTCTGTTACTAATGGAAGGTAAAGTGTTCTATCAACAGAACCAAATGCATCATAAGCATTGTATCTTATTCTCGCAGTAAGATTTCCTGTGACATATTCAGGCATTGAAACTTCATTTGAGTTTTCCCGAAGGAATATCACAGCGTATCCTATATCGTTCCATTTGAGATTGCTTAATTTTCTATCTAAACCCAATGCATCATAGTTAGGAAAGAAGTCAATTGTCCTGACATCCCGGGAGTATTCGCTTCCAAAACTTATTGAGTCAATTGATTTTATATTTACAGCGGGGTTTATCTTCATTGCCTGAATCTTGCAAAATACCGGAACATCCTGTTCTTCCAATAAATCACTTCTTACAATTGGAGGGGTGCATCCTCCAGGGGCAATCTGCAAAATAAAGTCCTGCCCTTCTCGGCACATCTCGCTTTCAAAACTCACAGTCTGAGGAGTTGTGTCTAAAAAAGAACTAGTCATTCCTGGCTGAGTAAACCTGTAGTTTGAAATAGTATAGGCAGCCGAAGTCAAGCCTGAAAAAATTATTAACGTTATCAATACAAAAATTCCGGCTAAAATAATTCTATTAATTTTCATACAAATTCAACCTCCAGGTTTTTTGCCTCTACAAGCGTATAAATAATCTGAAGTTCCTGAAGGGACTTTGGAGTGTTATATCTTTCAACAGATATTTTTAAAATTTTATTGCTCTTAAGGTCGCCTTCCAAAAAGAAAGCATCATAATTTCCTCCCGTAACAAGAACATTTGTAATATTCTCTTCAGGAATATTAATTGTGCTGCATTCTTCATGTGTTACTCCAATCACCCCAAAAATTCCAGAGGGAACATCCACACATTGTCTGATTGTTGTTGCTTCAAATTTTATGCTTGAATTGTCATAAACATAAACCTGGATATTGTAATTTCCAGGACTTAAGAGGATTTTTTTCTCTTCAGGATAGACAATTGTGTGGTATTCAGAAGAATCTTTTGAATTAATTGTTATAATTGCTTTTTCATTTTTAAGATTGTTTTTAATATTTAGTAAAATCTCTTTTTCATATATTCTATCCATCGTTATTGTTGTGCTTGAATTTTGAACCGTTGAGAATATATGGGAATTTTCTTTATATCCCTCGCTATTTACAATTATTTTCCCATTTGCGCATTGTGGAAATTCTTCGATGATTTTCCCGTTTTTTGTTTCTCCAAGGTTGCATGAAGATTCAAAACAGTTGTAGGAAATATTTCCATTAATAGGATTTCCGTTGGAATTAACCAAATTAACCGTTACAACCGAGGTTGGACTTTCATCACATAAGTTAACATTTGTGTCGCTGATTGTTTCCACTTCTACCTTTTTTGCAAGATTTCCTTCTATGGTTATTGAAAGAGGAAACTGAAATATCTCCCCTTTTTGGCTTAACTGAACCAAAACAGGGTATCTTAAATTGTAAACAAAATGGTATGGAACGTAACAAAATCCTAAAATTCCAAGACCCGGTTGGTTCCCGATGGGTTTTGCAACCAAAACCGGAGAATTTGCAGGCTCAACTTCATAGGTGCTGGGCCAGTCTTTTGAATTAAGAATTCTTACATTTGAATCAATAGGGATTTCAAGGTTAAAATAATCACTTTTTTCTCCTGAATTTTTAAGGGTTATGAAATTTGCCTCTGTTGCATTTTTAAGGGTATCAAAAATAATGTTCGCATTCCATATTTTAGGAGAGCATGAAAGGTCAAACCCGTCAACTGGCGCATAAGTTCTTAAAATGTCAACCGAATAATTTTCTAAGACCATATTTTTATTTTCAAAATTATAAAATTCAACAGCATTCTTATACAAAGATTTATTTCTACTTGGTGGTCTTTGACAATTGAGACCTCTGTTCCTTTTTGCATTGATAAATCCATTTTTGTAAAAACTTTTACACTTTGGTCTTTAATCAAAACCTCAGTTTTAGGAACTCCTTTTTTTATTAAGTATTCTTCCTGTGAAAAAGAATAAAATCCGCAGTTTTGGATTTCACGGTCAAGATAATTTGCGAGCTGGCCCTGAATTTCATCAATTGTCGGAACCTGGTTTATTGGTAGATTATTTCCGGAGATGGAATGCCAATAAGGAATCCCGATTCCCAAAAATTCAAGTTCGGAAGAGAAGGGCATATAACTTGAGCCGGGGATAAACGGTGGATTTTCAATGTACCCCCCTTTTGATTCAATAATTTTTATGCCCGTTTCTGTTTTTTCCTGAAGGCAGTTTAAAAATTGTGCCTCAACAGGCTCAAAAGTTGGCGGGATTTTCTCCTGAAAAAACGTGTCTTTAAAAATGAAATAGGATGTTCCCAAAACAATTATCATTATCGCAATAATTACAAAAATGGTCACCTGACCTTTGATGTTACCCCTCCTTTTATCCATATATACAAAATGAAAAACACATATATAAATATTTGTTTAAACTAGACTAGTTTTAGTAAATTCTTCTTCTTGCAAAAAGCAAAAGGTAAAGGAAGTTAAGCAAAAAAAGAATTCCACCAAGGAAAATTATCATATTGTTGAATGAAGAAACAGAATCAAACTGCCCCACGATAGGAAACTTTGAATTTATAAAATAAATTCCGAAAAGTATATCCAATATTATCAAAATAATCTTTTTTCCATCACTTCTTCTTAAAGAGTCTCTCATGCAATCAATATAATTTTCAGGTTTTTAATTCTTTGCTTTCATTTTTTATTAGGGGATACTTTTCTTCTTGATTTCTTTCCTCCCTTGATTTTTCCCCAATTTTCATGAATAATCTCAAAATTTAGATTATTTTTGTTTAGTTTGGATAAGTAACATAAGTCATTGAAGAATTTCTCTGGCAGGGTTCTTGATTCGCCAAAATAATTTTTTAGAGTCGAGTAAGGTATTTCAAAACCAAACTGATTTAATGCGCGCAAAGAAGGGCAATCCATCTTCCTTAAAACCTCCATCAAAAAGCCCCTTTGTCTTCCTTTTTTGAATTTTATTCTTGACATATTAAATCAAGTAAATCTAAATTTATCAATTTTACTGCGGGACTATTCTTCCCTAAAACTTTATAAACCAATTTTCAAATCTAATCTCATGAAACTGCCAAAAACAACTCATAGATTTTGTCCGTACTGTAAAAAACAGACTGAGCAAAAGATAAAAGTAGTTTCAACAGGAGGGAAAAGAGGAACCCTTAAGAGGGGGGGTATTGCAAGAGCAAAACTTCGCGGTCTTGGGGTAGGAATTGGAAACAAAGGCAAATGGGGTTCAAAACCCGCCGTTTCAAAATTTAAAAGAAAATCAAAAACGACAAAAAAGACAAACATAATGTACACATGTCAGGTTTGTAAAAAATCAAAGTACCAAAGAAAAGGACAAAGAGCAGGGAGGGTAATACAGGAATAAAATGATAAAAGAAGGGAGATATTCAACACCAAAGAATTTTGAGATCGGGATATACTCTAAATTATTCGAAGATGCATTAAACAAGCTTGAATTTGAGAAAAAAATCAAAGTTTTGTATCTGGATCCGGGGTTGGGAAAAAGATCTCATCTTTTGCATGTTGAACCCGGGTTATCAGTAAAAATCCAGGAGGGAAATATTCCCGTCTTGATTTATGGAAACTCCTCTTTATTTGAAGAGGGAGTTTTAACTCTTGAAAAATTAATGCAGACTAAGTTAACAGAAGTAAATCCAAAAGGGAGAAAAAATTAAATGGCAATAGCAAAAAGAAAAAAGAAATTTTACGATGTGGAAATGCCTCTTATAAAAAAGAAGACCCAACTTCAGGCTTATGAATTAAAGGAATTGGACGGAAGATTCATAAAATATGATTTGACAAGGCTCTTTAAGGGTAAAGCGATGTTAATAACCCTTAAAACAAAAGTGAAAGGGGATGAAGTTTTCACTTTTCCCAAGGAATTGAGAATCCTGCCCTATTACCTCAGAAGAATGGTGAGGCGCGGGACAAATTACGTCGAGGATTCATTTTTGGCAGATTCCATGGATTCTAAGATAAGAATTAAGCCTTACTTAATCACAAGAAGAAAAGTTTCAAGAGCCGTCAGAAAAGCCTTAAGAAATAAGGCAAGAGAGGAATTGGTTTCATGGGCAAAAGAATCAACAACTGAAAAGATATTCGACGAGACCCTTAAAGGGAAAATCCAAAAAGAACTTTCAATAAAACTTAAAAAGATTTATCCTCTTTCCCTTTGTGAAATTCGTGTTCTTGAGGTTGATAAAGAAAAGGAAGAAAAAATTTCTGAGAAAAAAGAGTGATACTTCACAACAACTTTTAAAAAACATCGATTTCTTTAAAGTTAATCATGCCTGTGTAGCTCAGTGGCAGAGCAACTGACTTGTAATCAGTAGGTCGAGAGTTCAACTCTCTCCACAGGCTTATGTTATTTTGAACATAATGAGAAATAGCATATTGAGATTTTAATTCACGCTAAATTCAAAAGAGTTTATATCGGGAGTCGAGAATTTATGTGAGCCTCAATCACTATTGTTTTCAGGAGAGTAAATTCGAGCAAAATTTTTCCACAAGCTTTTTAAGGGAAAGCCCAAGTTTTTTATTTTTTGATTTTCCTTTTTTTATTCCTCTGCTTTTTTCTTTTAAGAAAGGATTTAACTTTAAAGAAAATGATGAATAGATAAAATAATACAATTAGAAAATAAAGTTATTTCAGTTTAAACTTTAATTATAATCCTTTTTAGTCCGAAAATGTACCAATCACCAAAAATTATTATTTACCAATTAGTTATTTTGTTCTTGAAAGTTTCAACCCATTTGTCAAGAGTCTCTTTCACAATTTTTTTTATATTTTCCTTTTCTTTAATTCTGTATAAAAATACATATCCCCCGACGGATTGATTTATCTGCGACCTTGAAACAAGGTTTTTTTCATGGAGTTTTTTTATTGATCTTTGAATTGTTGATTTGTCAAGATTGAGATTTTTTGAAAGTTCTTCAGTTGTAAACTTTTTATCATTTTCAGACAAAAATTTAAGGAGGTGGAACTCCGACTTGCTAAGCCCAAGAATGCATTTAATTACTTCATCTAAGTCAAACTTCTTGCATGCAAAGTCTATCATTTTTTAATTAAATTCAAATTTTTGAAATAAGAGAATCAATTTTTGACTTCAATTGCACTTCACCCATGTAACCAGCAATTCTTCCAACTTCTTTTTTGTTATTCAAAACAATCAAACAGGGAATCCCACGAATTCCATACTCCATTGCAATCATTTCTTCGTTTTCCGTGTTAAGCCTTTTGAAACAAATCTTCCCTTCGTATTCATTGCTTAACTTGTCAAAAACGGGCTTAAGCCTTTTGCATGGTCCGCACCAGTCCGCATAAAAGTCTATTATTACCGGTTTTTTTGAATCAAGAACCTCTTTTTCAAAATTTTCCCTTGTTAAATTTTCAACTGCCATTTTAATTACTGCAGAAAATTCACAGTTCTTTATAAATCCTCTTGAGAACTGAAAAGTAATTCGGTATTTTTGCAGGACTTTTATCTTGATTGGATTCATAATATAAGCAAATATATTTTTTATATAAAATTCTCTTATTTAAAGTGCGATTTGTTAATAATAAGAGACATAACTATTAATCCTCTAATAAATCTATTTTTCCATGCTCTCGGCAACTTTGTCTTCAAGGAAAATTTGTGCAATCTGTTTTGGAAGGTTTGAAAATTCACCGATTGTATAAGGACCGAACTTTTCCCCCTCAGGGCTTTTGAACTCATTCACATCCTCCAAAAAAACAACAAGCATATTTTCCGGAGTTTCTTCTTCCTTCCCGCCGTTTAAAAGGTTATTGAGTTTTTTGTCTGAGGATTCAATTGATTTCATGAATTCTTCAAAGAGCTCTTTTTCAACGAGGAGCATATTTGAAAAATCCTGCTTTGAAATTCCTGTCTCACTTGCAATCAAAACCAGATTTAAAATTTTTTTTCTCCTTCTTCTAAGAAGTTCCTGAAAAAGTGTAACCGCATTTTCAAGCTGTTTTTTTGTTTTTAATAAAATATCTGAGAATATGTCCCCTTCTTTTGAAGATGCGGCTTTTTTTTCTTCAAGGTATTTTGAAACTTCCTTCACAAAATTTTTGGGGATCGGCTGTAATTTTTCTGAATACCTCTCTTTTTTTGCTGCTTCATAAATGTCTTTGTAGGTAATCATTTCTGAAAAAAGAAACTTTTCTTTTAATATGTTGCTGTACTACTTAAAAATTATTTCAAAAGTATTTAGCAAATTTCAAATAGGTTATATTTTTTCCAATTTCAGTTTTCACGACGGTGGTTTTTAAGATTAGTTTTAAATTTTGTAAATAAAAACTTTGTCGTAAGGGATGAACCAATTTGCTGCTGCTTCCCTTGACCTTTTTTCAAGTATTTTCCTAAAAATTCTTATTGAGTTCCCGTGCGCCGAAATTGCAACATTAACTTTGTTTTTTTTCATGTATTTTTTAAGCCATTCAATAAAAGAGCCAACCCTCTTTTCAATGTCGGCAAATGATTCTCCTTTTGGAACTTTAACATCATAACCTCTGTGAATTGCTTCGTATTCTTTTTCACCCAAAAATATTTTTATTTTTCTTATGAACTTTTTATCTGTTACATTTTCAATGGCGTCTCCCATTACTCTAAGATTATATTCCCTTGTCCCGATTTTTTTTATAAACGAGCTATGAGTTGTTCCTTCCAAAATTCCATATCCTCTTTCAATCATACGGTCATCTTCAAGAATTATCCTGCATTCAGGGTGAAATTTTAGGACAGGTTTTAATGTGTCTTTTGAGCGTGAAAGAGATGTATGAACTGCAACCTCAAATTTTTTGTTTTTCAGTTTTTTTGCAACAACATAAGCCTGCCTTTTTCCTTTTGAAGTCAGTTTAGCGTCAAGCCATCCTGTGAATTTTCCGTCGCGGTTATAAGTTGATTCTCCATGGCGAAATAAATATATATTTAGTTTCATGAATTCACCTTCCAAAAATCTCCCTCAACTTTATAGTAGGATTTTTGGCCAAGACAACAGCCGAAGAAATTGCAAAGCCAGAAGCGCCAAGTTCCATTGCAGTTTTAACATCTTTTTTATTATGAATTCCCGCACCAACTAAAAAAGCCATGTGCATTTTTTCTGAAAGGTTTTTTACAATCTGGGGTTTAGCCGAAGATACAGATACCTTGCCCCCGACAAGTTCAGGCGGTTCATAAATCAGAAAATCAGGTTTCAGCTTTTCAGCCTTTATTGCTTCTTTTATACTTGGCACGAAAACGGCCGTCTTTAATCCAATTTCAGAGCATCTCTTAACAGTTTCTTTTAAGACATTAAATTTCAGCTTGTGTTCAGAGTGGTTAAGGAATGTCCCGTCAGCGCCGTTTTCTTTAACTTCTTCGGGAATTGTGAATCCCGTGCTTTTTCCTTTATGGAGCGAATCAACATGTTCCGCATAAACTTTTAATTTTGTCTTAGACGAAACTTCCCGAATATCAATTGCAGGAACCCCCACAATAATTTCCTTGTTGTATTTTTCAAACGATTTTGCAAGTTTTAAAACCTCTTTCCCGTTTTTATAATTCTTAAAATTTATTATGATTGTCTGTTTTTTCATTTTAAATTTAATCTATTAAGAGATTCATCATTTTTATTTTCTAAAATCTAATGCTTAATACCTTACGATTGCCCCGCAGTTTTTATCTTTTATTATGCATTCTATATTTTCAAGTGTTGTGTCAATTATTCTTGTCATTGCTTCTTTGCTGTAAAATGCAATGTGGGGGGTTATAACCACATTTTCAAAAGTTAAAAGAAGATGGTTTTCTAGGAGATTTTCAAGTTTTTCTTTTGGGAAATTGAAGGACAAAAGTTCCGTTTCTTCGTTAATTAATCCTTCTTCCTCCAAAACATCAAGTCCTGCCCCCCAAAGATTTTTTGTTGAAAGTGCCTTAACAAGTGCATCTGTCTCAACCATCCCCCCTCTTGAAGTGTTTATTAGAATTGCATTTTTTTTCATCAGTTTTATGTTCTTAGAATTAATAAGGTGATGGGTTTTTTTGTTGTATGGGCAGTGGAGAGTCACAATATCAGAATTTTTAAGAAGTTCATTTAATTTTACAAATTTAAACTTGAGTTCTTTTTCTAGATTTTTTTTAGGAAAAGCGTCATGTCCTATAACTTTCATTTCAAAGCCATTTGCAATTTTGGCGACATGTTTCCCTATGTTTCCCATTCCGATAATTCCAATTGTTTTCCCCTTTAGGTCAAAACCTTCGAGGTTATCAGGAGAAAAATTTCCGCGTATCGTTTTTTCATAGGCCTTATTTATCTTTCTGGAAAGGCAAAGTATAAGCGCAAAAGTATGCTCGGCGACGGTGTTTTGTCCGTAATTTGGAACATTATATATTTTAATTTTCCTTTTTTTACAGTCGGAAAGGTTGATATGGTCGTATCCGGTCGACCTTGTGACGATTGCTTTAAGATTTCTAAGATTTTGCAGAAGGTTCTTTTTTATTTTTGAAGAGATAAAAATGCTTATGACCTCTGCTCCTGAAGAGAGTTTAACATTTTTTTCATCTAATTGTTCCTCAAAAAAATATAACTTATGCCCTTTTAGCCTTTTTTTTATATAATCCTTTTCCCATCCCTTTATTTCGTAAAATGCTATTTTCATTTTTTATTTTTGAAAAATCTCTTTTTAAATTTAACATGGTAATTATGTCCAGCATCTTTTGAGTAAATGGATAAAAATTCAAGTTTTCCGTTGCCTGTATTTATAGCTCTGTGCCCCGCTTTTCCCGAAACTGTATAAATTTTGTCTTTTTTCATTTCAACTGCTTTTGAGCCTTTTTTCTGAATAAAAATTTTTCCTTTTCCAGATACAAGAATATAAATTTCTTCTCTGTTTTTTAAGTGCCTGTGGCCTTTTGTCATGTAAAATTCCCCGTTTACATTTCCCGGTTCAATTACCGTAAGAGTAATTTCAAAAGTCCCGTAATCTTTTGTATAAACTGTGTAAAGGAGGGGGTTTCCTTTGACATGCTGATTTTTGAAACTATTGGACATGTCTTTTAATTTTCTAACAATTTTTTTGTCGTAGTTTTTTTTCAGGTCTCTAAAATTTATTTCTGTTTTCATTTCCCAAAAATTACCTTCCTTATTTTTTTAGAAAGTTCAATTGGGTCTTTTGATTGCCATACATTTCTTCCAACAGCAATTCCGGCTCCTCCAGCTTTTATTATTGCTTTCACTTCTTTTAAAAAATTCTTTTCATCTGTTTTTATTCCTCCAGCAATCATCACTTTTGTTTTTCCTGCGGATTTGACTGTCCATGCAAGATCTTTTTCATTTCCGTTGTAATTGAGTTTTACAATGTCTGCTCCTATCTCAAGACCCGTTCTTCCTGCATAAGCCATTAACTCTGATTTCTTTCTTTTTTTTGCCCCTTTTCCCCGTGGATAAATCCATGCAATAACTGGGATTCCCGCCTTGTGCGCCTTTTCTTCTATTTTTGCAAATTCTTCCATCATGACGGGCTCATATTCACTGCCAATGTAAATTGTATATCCAACGGCAACCGCGCCCAAATCAAGCGCTTCTTCAACACTGCAAATCTGTATTGAAAGAGGTTCACCTTTTCTAATATTTGTTTTTCCGTTTAATTTGATAATTAAAGGTACTTTTGATTTTTTTATTTCTTTACTGTATTTTTCTGCAATTCCTTTTTGAAAGATTATCCCGTTAAATTTTCCTTTTTTTGCAATTTCAATTATGTAAGAAGGATTGGCATTTTTGTCCTTGAATTCAATAGGTCCGTGTTCAAGTCCCTGGTCGTATGCTAAAAACATCATCTTTCCGTTTTTTATTATTTTGTTTAAGTTGATTTTTTTCATTTTTTCAGATTTCTTTTTATTAAATTATTCTTTGCGCCGTAATTTTGTATAACGGCTTCACTTTCTTCCAGTCCAAGTTTCAGGCTCTCCTCAATTGATTTTCCGGTAATTTGCCCTGCAACAAATCCGGAAGCAAATGCATCCCCTGCTCCGGTAGCTTCAACAACTTTGACTTTGTGCGGAATTACAGAATATTTCTTTTTCCCATCATAAGTGTAAACTATGTTTTTTCCATCTGTGACAACAACAATTTTTGGTCCAAGTTTTCCAAGAGCAATGAGAAAATTTTTGCTTTTAGCTAAAGCTTCCGCTTCTTCCTTGTTTAAAATTAAAACATCTGTCCTTTTTAGAATCTCCCCAAGTTTTTCACGCTTAATTATATACATACTCGGATTAAATGCAATTTTAACGCCTTTTTCACAAAGAATTTTTGCAAGCTTTTTTTGAGTTTCAAAACTTTCTTTGAGTGCTGAAGAAAAATATACCCATTTTGCCTTTATTTTTTTTATTTTCAGATCCGAAAATTTTATTTCTTCGTTAAATCCTTTGTATGTCAAAACTGTCCTGTCTTTTTCTTTGCTGTCAAGAATTATTGAATATCCTCCGAGTGATTTTGGGTTTTTTTCAGTTTTTCCCAGAAATTTGACTTTTTCATTTTTTAATAATTTCAGGATTTTTCTTCCTCCAAATTCGGAATCAATTTTTCCTATATATCCTGTTTTAAGACCGAGTCTTGCAAAAGCAACTGCTGTGTTTGTCCCGCCCCCACCAACATAAAATCTTATTCCCTTAACAAGAATTTTCTCCCCAACTGGATAAGCCATAAATTTCCCTTTTTCTCTTAAACCCGTTTCTAAAAAAATATCAAGAACTGCAGAACCAAGAGTTATGACGTCGTACATTTTTCACCTTTCGTATAAAGAGCAATTCCATGAATAAAAAGGTTTTGATTTGGGAGAGTTTTAAGAATTAGGAATTTCCCATGATTTTCTCCTCTCATGTTAAGTCACGGGTGTTATTGTATTTAATTTAGTTTAATAGCAGAGTTTTCCTATGTGTTTTTTTTAATTTCAATCCCGGATTTATCCGCAGATGTCGAGTTTTTTCTGCTTTTTTTTCTCATAAAGTTATGAAAGACCCTGATTCCATAAAACACAGAGAGATGGAGGAAGAATTAGGAATTGAATTTTTGGAATAAAAGTGTTACTTTTATAAAAAAGTAACACAACAAAAAGTTTTTAAAGTTAAAATTTATAAAATTGATATGGCAATAAAAGGTTACGCTAATTTTGACTGGCAGGTTCCGAAAGTAGTTGCATCTTTACTAAAAGGCAAAGACGCTGAAAAACTTTACAAAGAAGTTAAAGAAGATGAAAACTCATTTGAAAAAAATTCTAATTTAGGGTTTCTTGATTACAATTCAAATGAAATTAGAGGTTCTAATTCGTTAAGAACAGGGCAGATTTACAGGTTAATTGGAGGTTCTAAAGTCAGAGTTGCAGTTCCTGGAGATGATTTTAATGGGGATATTTACAATTTGATTAAGGGCAAATATTACACTGATTTTAATGCTTTGGTTGCGCATAAAGATAAACCAATCTATGAAAAGAATAATGGGTTGTGGAAAAAAGTTATTGAGCTTGCACAAGGAAAAAAAGGAAATTTAATATTTCCATTTATGGTTCAGGGGTTTTATGTCCTTCCGGATAAAAAAGAAACTGGTTATGAGGTAAAAATTGTTCCTGCATCAAACTTTGAAGTTATTGTTGATGATAGATTATCAGGAAAATATAATGAATGGAATTTTGATAAAGTTGACGAAAAAGGATTACCCATTAATTTGGATAAATCTAAAGGAAATAGAACTTTTTATACAAGAAATGACGGATTATCTGGGGTTTGTCTGGGCGGATACTCTGTTTGGGACTCAGGCTTGAATTCCGGAGGTGGCGATCTTACTTATTCTGATGGCTATGGTCGGGTGGTGGTTGTTTATGACACCGAAGGTGTCGCGCCGAAAAATTTTGAGGTTGGAAAAAGCGATTAATAAAAAAATTTCTAAATTGGAAAATCTGAAACAAAAATATTTAAACAATTTTCTTTGGTGCTCTATGGTCTTGCCACAGGAAATTTCACTTAAATACTGACTTTTCCTGTTTTTTGCGCGGATAATTCAGATTGAAATTTTTGTCCCCGGAATAATTGGTTTTATAAGTATTATAAATATGAAAGAAAGGGAAATTCCAATAATCAGTCAATTTGCAAAAGATTATCTGACCTTTTTAGTTTTATAAAACCCCAAGGCTTCAAGTCCTGGCAGTTTTTTTCCGGCAAGATAGTCAATAACAGCCCCTCCAGCCAGGCTGACATGCCCGAATTTTTCCTCAGAAATTCCGGACATTTTTATTGCATTATTGAGGTCTCCTCCGCTAAGAAGAGAAAATGCCCGGCTTTCTGAAATCGCTTTTAAGATGTTTTTAGTCCCATCAAGAAATTTTTTGTCAAGGTAATAACCAGCAGGTCCTTTCATGTATATTGACTTGGCTTTTTTTATTTCATTAATGTACTTTTTTTGCGTTCCATCTCCAATATCCAAGGCTTCAAATTTATTTGGAAATTTTGAAAGAATCATATTTTTTCTTTTTCCTCCCATTTCAACTCCAAAATCAATGGGAAGATTCACATATTTCCCAGTTTTTTTTAATTCGATTTTTAATCTTTTTAATGAATTTTTGTAATCAGTTATTTTTTCCTTCATGAACTCCTCCTCTTTTCCAAGTTTTTTGCCAATGGCAACAAGGCACATAGGACCAAAAAGTCCGCATGCAAGGACCTTATTTTTTCCTAAAAGTAAAATGTTATCGTCAGATTTTGCTCCACCAAGAATATAAAGGCAATTTTTGAGGTGTATTTTTTTAAGGGCATTAACTTCTTTTTCCAAAAGCGGACCGGCGTAACTTTTCATATATTTTGGAAAGCTTATAATTGAAGCCTGGGTGCGATGCAAAACAGAGAAAGCATCATTTACATAAATATCGCACAATTTTGAAATCTCTTTTATGAATTTTGTTTTTCCTTTTTTAAATTCATCTTTTGTGAAGCGAACATTTTCTAAAAGGATTGCCTCGCCGTTTTTTAAATTTTTAATTTCTTTTTGAGCTGTTTTACCGTAAATATCAGGCACAAATTTTACCTTGACGAGTTTGTTAAGAAGTTCCGCATGGCTTTTTAGTGAAGTGAAATCTTTTTTTCCCGGCCTTCCCTGATGGGAGATTACAACAACTTTTGCCCTTTTATTTTTTAATAATTTAATTGTTTTTGAGCTTTCACGGATTCTTTCCGACATAAGGACTTTTCCATTGATAACTTCAGAATTTATGTCCGCACGAAGCAAAACTGTTTTTCCTTCCAAATTAATCTTTAATATGGATTCCATATTTGTTTACAAAAAATTTCCAAGCTTTTTTACAAATTCCACAATCCTTCGGGAGTATGCATATTCATTGTCATACCATGCAAGAACCTTTACCGTATTCCCGATAACCATGGTCGAGAGTCCGTCGATGATTGAGGAGTGCGTGTTTCCGATTATGTCTGAGGAAACAATTTCGTCTTCTGTATACTCAAGGATTTCTTTTAGTTTTCCATTGGCTTCTTTTTTAAAAGTGTTATTTATTTCCTCCTTGTTTTTTGGGGTTTTTTCAAGTTCAGCAACAAAGTCAACTATGCTTCCAGACGGAACAGGAACCCTCATTGCAAGACCGTCAATTTTTCCTTTAAGTTCCGGCATTACTTCTATTACTGCTTTTGTTGCGCCAGAAGTTGTCAGCACAATATTTATGGCGCCCGCACGTCCGCGCCTTAATTTTTTATCAGGTCCGTCAACAATTTTTTGCGAGGAGGTATAAGCATGTACAGTTGTCATGAATCCTTTTTTTATTCCGAATTTTTCGTGAAGAATTTTTGCAACCGGAGCAAGACCGTTTGTTGTGCAGCTTGCCATTGAGTAAATTTTGTCTGTTTTTCCAATCGAGTCTTCATTTACTCCAAAGACAATTGTTTTGTCAGGGTTTTTTGCGGGAGCCGAAATAATAACCTTTTTTGCTCCTGCTTTTATATGTTTTTCTGCATCCGCACGACCTGTAAAAAATCCTGTTGATTCAATAACAATATCAATTCCCATATTTTTCCAAGGAAGTTTTTCCGGGTCTTTTTCAGAGAAAATCTGTATCTTTTTATTTCCTATTTTTATAAAATCTTTTCCCGCTTCAACTTTTTCTTTTAGTCTCCCGTAAACAGAATCATATTTAATAAGGTATGCAAGGGTTTTTGGGTCTGTAAGGTCGTTAATAGCAACAAAGTTTAATCCCAAATCCAGCCCGTTTCTTAAAACAAGCCTTCCAATTCGCCCAAGCCCGTTAATTGCAATTTTCATCCTCTTTGTTCTTAATGAGGTAAGCCCTTTTTAAAAAACTTGTGAATTTTTCAAAAAAGGAAAATTAATTAAACTGTGAATTCTCTGATATTTAGTTCAACTTCGGTTGGACACTGGGATGAAGATTTTAGGATTTTCATCCCACTTTTTTTAATTCTTTGGTTAATTTTGAATTAACAAGATTTAAAAAAGAAACAACTTTCACACAAAATATGGACAGAACAAGTTTGGTAAAAAGACTTAGGGTAGAAGTTAAAGAAGCGAGGGATTTAGTTGGAAACTTGGTTTCCGAAAGAGATGTCAAAAAAAAGGTTGAGGAGGTTTTCAAAAATCAAACTAATGTTTTAGTTCCAAAAGAAAAGCCCGTTTCTTATGGAGAAAGATTAAGAATTTACACAGATTTAAGACATTTATTTGAAGAGGTCAGAAATGATTTTTCTCATATAATTCCTTTTTATGGTCTTTATAATGACAAAGTAGACTTTTATTTTCACGACCTTCACGAAAAATGGGGTTTGAGATAGGTTACTATCCTCTCATTTCAATCTTTTTTTGATTTCCCATATAGGGCTGAAGAACTTTTGGAATATTTATTGAGCCGTCTTTTTGCTGGTGGTTTTCAAGAAGTGCAATTAGTGCGCGGGGAGAGGCTATAACTGTGTTGTTGAGAGTGTGGACAAAATATTTTTTCCCATTTTTTTCGGCGTGAATATCAAGCCGTCTTGCCTGTGCATCAGTTAAATTAGAGCAACTTCCGACTTCGAAATATTTTTTTTGTCTTGGACTCCATGCTTCAATGTCGGCTGATTTTGCCTTGAGATCTGCAAGATCCCCGCTGCAGCATTCAAGTTTCCTTACCGGAATTTCAAGTTTTCTAAAAATATCAACTGTAAAATCAAGCATTTTTTCATACCATTTGTAAGATTCTTTAGGGTCGCATACCACAATCATTTCTTGTTTTTCAAACTGATGAACCCTGTAAAATCCCTTTTCTTCTATCCCATGAGCTCCCACCTCTTTTCTAAAGCATGGCGATATTCCTGTAATTTTGTATGGAAGATTTTTTCCATTTAAATTTTTACCGGCAAACATGCCAATCAAAGAATGTTCCGAAGTTCCTATTAAATACAGGTCCTCCCCCTCAATTTTATACATCATGTTGTCTTTTTCCTTAAAACTCATAACTCCATCCACAACCTCACTTCTTATCATGAAAGGCGGAATCATGAACTCAAATCCTTCTTTTATCGTATAATCTTTTGCAAAGTTTATCAATGCAGAATGAAGCCTTGACAGGTCTCCCATAAGATAATAAAATCCGTTTCCGGATGTTTTTCTTGCAGTATCAAAATCAACTCCATGAAGTTTTTCCGCCAACTCTGCATGATTAAAAATTTCGTAATCCGGAACTTTTGGCTCTCCTATTCTTTCAACTTCAACGTTCTCTTTTTCATCTTTTCCTATCGGAACTGAATCATGAATGATATTGGGAATTCTCATTAAAATTTCTTTTATTTTCCATTCAAGTTTTTTTCTTTTATCCTCTATTTTATCAATTTTTAAGGGGATTTTCTTGGCTTTTACCTTTAATTTTTCCGCTTCTTTTTTGTTTTTTTCCTTAATTTTTTTTGAAATATCTTTTGAAATTTTGTTTCTTTCCGACCTTAGTTTGTCTTCGTCATACTTCAATTTTCTCCATTTTGAGTCAAGTTCAGTTACTTCATCAACTAGGTCAATTTTTTCCTCCTGAAATTTCTTTTTTATGTTCTCCTTGACCTTTTTTGGGTCTTCTCTTATGAGGATTATGTCAATCATAAATAGAAAAGAAGACGACCATATTTAAATTTAATTGGAAAGGATTAACAGTTATAAAACCCAATTAAATTTTACCTTTGGGAAAATTTAAAAGCAATTGGTCCCTGTTCAATTTATGGCAGAGGTGATTTCATCAATTATTCCTTCACTTTCCGAATTTTATTTATCTATAATTCTGAACCTTCCCGGATGGGCGCAGACTTTTTTGAATCTTTTTTTTATTTCCCTCATGGTTGTAATTTATTCTGTTTTTATATGGAAGTTTTACATGTGGGTTGCAAAAAAGAATATACTTGAATTAAATCTCTCAAAGTTTAATAAATCCGAACATGCTGTTATTTCAAAAATCATTGGGGGGTTGATTTATTTTCTTGAGTATCTCATAATACTACCTTTCGTTGTTTTTTTGTGGTTTGGGGTTTTCACAATTTTTTTAATTCTTTTGACAGATACACTCGAAGTCAATACTATCCTTGTAATTGGTGTTGTAATTGTTGCAGCAATAAGAATGACAGCATATTACAAGGAAAACCTTTCAAAAGAACTTGCAAAGCTTATTCCATTGACTCTCCTTGTGGTTGCAATATCACAGGGGCTTTTTAATTTTCCTAAATTTCTTGAGCAAATCCAGATTATTCCATCTTTTATTTCAGATATCTGGGTATATCTTATTTTTATAATTGTCCTTGAATTTATTCTAAGACTCCTCGATATAATCTTCCTTGCTTTTGATTTGTACGACGAGGAAGAGGTAAAAGAAAGGGAAGTTTAAAAATCCCTTGAATTTTCTTCCGTATTTAAAGATGAAATATTTAATTGTTTTTTAATCAAAGTGAAAAAATTTTAAAGGTTAGCCAGAAATCCATCTGCTTTAGCTGATGGATGAATGGCGCTTCTTGAAAAACATTTTTCTATTTTGATTTACTAAAAAAAGAGTAGCCGTGATTGTCGGCTACTTGAACATATCCA
>Ga0209518_1001730_pt1 | contig 22452 bp, 25 predicted proteins | sample RifGroB1_FD_183993 | JGI IMG/M metagenome (GOLD analysis project Ga0209518, IMG submission 183993) | Groundwater microbial communities from Rifle, Colorado, USA - Groundwater B1 (SPAdes) (version 2) | ecosystem: Environmental > Aquatic > Deep subsurface > Groundwater | place: Rifle, Colorado...
TCCCGGGGGCATACCCGGGACGTCGAGTACTCCGAATACACGGTCCCGCGGAAATACGCGGGATCTTCGAGATTCCGTGTAGCTCAACCTTTACCCTCCGCCGAGAATCTGGTTCTCGTTCGACCTCCCGTGGGAATACACGGGATTTCGCAGTAGCTCAACCTTTACCCTCCGCCATTGGGGTCTCACCGTCGGTTCTTCTCCCGTGGATCCCGGGGGCATACCCGGGACGTCGAGTACTCCGAATACACGGTCCCGCGGAAATACGCGGGATCTTCGAGATTCCGTGTAGCTCAACCTTTACCCTCCGCTTTAGTTGATACCGTTGTTGATAAGAGGGGGAGGAGTTTTGCTGGGTTTCGGAGCTAGGGGGTGAGTTTTGGTGGGGATGGCTGTGGGTTGATAGACCGGGGGTAAAATCCCTTGTTGGAGTTGACGGACGAGGGCGTTGATTTGCATAAAGATGGGGTAGGCGGTTGTCCAATCAGTCGAGACGGTACCAAAACCAAAGTAGTCAAAAAGCTCGTGGATGACGATACTTTCGACGTTGGTTTGGTAGGCCCGTTGGACCATATTAAGAAGGACGCCTTTTCCGAGATAGGGGTATTGGGCTCCAAGTTCGGTGCAATGGATCTGGGGTGAGATTTTAAATTGTTTGAAGACTTGGTTCATGCGCCAGAGACGATTGGGGAGATCGTCAATGCTTTGGTAAGCATGGACGGCGTATTGGAGGTGGCCGATATTGACACCGGCAGTGACGAGGGCGGTCAAGAGCTTACCGGTATTATTGACATCGACCAGGGCGCCGATGATGGGCTGGTAATTGGGATCTTTTTGGTAAAGAAAATCCTGGCTAACTTTGATGAAATGAGCGAAAGTATCATAGTCCTGGTTTTGCCAAAAGACATGGCCTTCGGTGGTGTTGTCCGGTTCGTTGCCCAGTTCGAGTAGGGCGCCTGGATGTTGGGAGATAATGAAGTCACAGCGAGCACGGTAATAGTCGTCGTCGCGGGGAAAACCGGGATTATTGACGATCATAGCCCGTAGGCCGCTACCCTCGGCGAGAGTAATGGCGGTATCGAAATAGCTGCCGCGACCGAGGTCCTCGGAGGGGAAAGCAATGCGGTTGATGCCGGCCCCAGAGGTGGGGAGACGGTAAATGAAACGGGCGTCGTCACAGCGATAACCGAGACGTTTGTCTTGGACGATGCTGTCAAAGGGGAATTGTTCGGGATTTAAGGTTTGGATGGTTTCAATGGGGTAATTGCGAACGCCATTTTCGGTTTGGACGAGGTAGTAATAGCCGCTGACGCCGAGGATAAGAAGTTCGTCACCGTAGACCTGGCCGGTGGACCGGTCGATGAATTTGCCGATAGCGCGGGGGGTGGGTTCGCCTTCGGCGGCTGGAGCTAAGTTAGGAAGGAAGGCCGCGCCAGTGGCCAGGCTGGAAAGGCGGAGGAATTCGCGGCGGGTTAATGGCATATTTGGGGAGAGTATAGCAGATGGTTTTTGGCGGCAAATTCTTTTTTACTTTCAATTCGCTCATGATCCATATTTAATAATCGATAATGGAACTAATTCTACTTATCGCTTTGTCTATATTTCTCATACCTTGCCCGACGGGGTAATAGACGGGAAATACATCAAAAACCTTATTCTTTAATTTCAAAATTTCTTTTTCGTTACTTTTGTAATTTGACACTTGAATTTTTTTACTTAACAGAATTGAAGAAACTTGATTGCCAAACGAAATTATTTTTAAAGGATTTATTGCACAAATTTCTTTCAATGTATTATCGAGATAATCTTTAAAAACTTTATCTTTTAACGCTCGCGCGTCATCTTGAGTACACTTCGCAAGATTTGTTACATAAACAGATTTCTTATTCAATTCGTCGTACACTGAAAAAGCAAAATCATAAGTCCAAATATTATTTGAGCCACTTTGTATTTTCTTAAAAATTAGATCGTCAATGATGTCTAAAGAATTAAGCAGTTTCCATATATTCTTAGTTCCAATCCACGGAGCCCTTAAACCTTTCCAATCTGGAGATGATGAAATATTTTTGGCCGTTGGATTCATGAATAAGAATAGAATCTTGGGCATGCGAATACAGCCAGCTCCATAAATAGCATTTAATTCCGGATTACCATGTAATTTTTGTAATTCATCTACATCTTTCTTTAAGTGATCTAGTTGTAGTTTTGCTTTCATAATCTTTTATTTCATTTTTGAGAGCTTATCTTGTGAAATACCGAGTTTCTCTTATTTTTTGCGCGCGCGATTTTCTCGCCCTGCGGGCGAGCAACTTTTCATTTCAAAAGTTTTATACTTTTGTTGGTATGTCCGAAACCAATTGCCAAGAATGGAACATTTTTGAATTTTTGTATATTCTAGTTGATCTTGGCAACCCTACAGCTAAAGAATATGCTTTCGCTTTTGTGTTTGACACAATATCATCAGGGTGCTCCAGATACCATTTTACCCTACTAACATGAGCTCTGGGAGCTATATATGTTAATTGTGATCCCTCTACTCTTCTTTCCGCCTCCTGTCTAATACCTTTTGCTGTTAACAGTCTACGGGCGTCCTCCATATCAATTATAAATCTTTCAAAATCTTTTCTCTTCAGATCAAATGCTCCAATCCTAAGAAATTCCTGCATATTCATTCCGTTTCCATAGACCAAACCGCATACTCCCAGAAAACTCCCAAACTTATCAGGGGCAACACTCATTAATAATGGTCCTGGAATTGCTCTTAAACCTGTATGGTAAATAGAGTACTTTGGGCCATTGGCAATATCTGCTACTGCTATCTCTTTTTCATGCTTAACTGCTAACTCACCAACCCTGTTAAAAAACTGGTCTATACCCTTTGCATTTCCTGCAGCTTTTGCTAATTTGCCCCAAATTGGATTGTTATACACAGTTGATTCCAGTTCATAAGGAAAATATTCAACAAAAACTAATGAAGCTTTTTGTATTTCGCCTTCAATGGCTTGCCACGGATCTACTTTTGGCATTTTTTCTGGTTGATGATCACAAGAAACAAGAGCAATATTTACCCCCTTTATATTCAAAGATTCAATTTGAAGCGCATTTGGGTCGTTTAACAACTCTTGAGATTGGTTTTCTGCTGATAATTCCATAAGGTTCAGAATTTCTAATTTCCTTCTTGATTATACTTTCTTCTTCGCTTCACGACTGGCGGAGGCGGTGGGATTTGAACCCACGGGGCCCCTAAGGGCCAGGGATTAGCAATCCCTTGGAATTGACCACTATCCGACGCCTCCCGAAGGTCCTCGCTAAGCGGGGACACGCGGCCTCAATTTTACCACTTGGCCATGCTAAACTGGAGGTAATGGATTCAGAGGCGGAAGGATTGACACCAGCGACAGAGGAAACAACGGTAGACGAGAAAGTGCTTTTGACCTGGAGATCGGCGGAGAGGCTTTTTAAGCAAAGAGGAAAAGAGTTTTATAGCACGATCATTGTTTTGGGGGTTCTGATTAGTGTCATTTTGTTCTTTATCGAAGGAATTATGCCGGCGCTGGTGGTTTGGGCGGTTATTTTTGTCGTTTGGGCAACGGGGAAGACGCCACCAGGAGAATCGGAACACCAGATTACTTCCTGGGGAATTAGGACAGCGGGGAAACTTTATCGTTTTAGCGAGATGACGGTTTTTTGGCTGGAAGAGAAGTGGGCCAAAACGGTTTTGCGGGTACTTTTGCTGACCTTTCCGGGACAGCTGGTGCTGTTGGTAAACAAAGAGGATGAGGCGAAGATAAAGAAAATCTTGTCTGATAATCGGGTGACGATGCAGAAACCGGAACCGACTTGGACGGACAACCTGGTGAAGTGGCTAGGTGAAAAAATCCCCCTGGAATAAAGCTTTTTAGGTTCGGGAATGGTAAAATAGAGCCTGAATGCGCTCGTAGCTCAGTTGGATAGAGCACCAGATTGCGGATCTGGGGGTCGAAGGTTCAAGTCCTTCCGGGCGCACCAGTAGTAACTTGTTCGGAATTGAGAATATGGAGCGATTTTGCGGAAGCCAAAATCGCCAAAGCCCTTGATGTTGCAATCGAGGATCTGATTAAATAATTTTATGACAATAACGCAACAAATTTCATGGCATACAAAAACAGTCCCCGAGGTTCTCGATTTACTCCGTTCGCATGAACACGGTCTAACAAAAGAAGAAGCGACCGAGCGGTTTCAAAAATATGGACTTAATAAACTTCCCGAAGAGAAGGTGGATGGCCTACTCCTTATTTTTTTGCGGCAATTTAAAAGTCCATTAATTTACATTCTTTTTGCCGCGGCGGGGATTGTTTTTGCGATGGGAGAAGTTATTGATGCTTCGATTATCTTTGCGGTGCTTCTTTTTAATGCGCTTGTGGGCACAATTCAGGAAGGCAAGGCGCAAAACACCCTCCTTGCTTTAAAAAAGTTTGCCGAAACTTCGGCAACTGTATTGCGAGATGGAAAAGAACTTATCGTCTTAGATACCGAGGTTATGCCCGGGGATATTATCATATTACAGGAAGGAGAAAAAGTGTCGGCTGATGCACGAATCATTTTCTCCAATACCCTGAAAGTTGACGAGGCAAGTCTTACTGGAGAATCAGAACCAGTGACTAAAACCAATACAGCAGTACCAGCCGACAATCTGCCAGTGGCGGATCAGAAAAATATGGTATTTAAGGGTACACACATTTTGAGTGGAAATGGTACTGCGGTTGTTGTGACTACCGGACTCGCAACAGAAATTGGAAAAATTGCGCAAAAAATCTCCTCGATTGATACCGAGATTCCTCTAAAAACCAATATTCGTTATCTCTCTCGCGTTATTATCGTTACGGTAGCCGTCATTAGCACCTCTCTAATTGTTCTCGGTGTTCTTTCTGGCAAATCCCCCAAAGAAATGTTTACTACCGCGGTGGCGCTTTCGGTCTCTATAATTCCAGAAGGTCTGCCAATTGTAATGACTTTAGTTTTGGCAACTGGCGTTTTTCGAATGTCAAAACGTAATGTGTTGGTGAAGCGTTTGCAGGCAGTGGAAGCATTGGGACAAACAAAAATTATTGCTGTGGATAAAACTGGAACACTCACGAGAAATGAGATGGTTATTCAGCGCGTGTATGTGGACGGCAAAGTTTTTGATATCACAGGCAACGGATATGAGCCGAAGGGTGAAGCAATTTTTGATGGTCAAACTATTGACCCTTTAAATTATCCGGAACTGCTTTTTAGCGGAAGAATTGCGGCGTTCTGCGCCAACGCTCGACCCTCATTTTTAGAAGAAACAAAAATATGGAAGATTGCTGGCGACCCAACAGACGCGGCGATGTTGGTGCTTTCTGAAAAGATTGGATTTCGCCACGACGCGCTGGAGCGGGAAACACCGAAAATTTTTGAATTACCGTTTGACTATCAAAAAAAGTATCACGCCACAATTCGAGCAGTTGACGGCAAAAATTTCCTTACTATCGTTGGCGCACCGGAGAAAGTGCTTGAGCTTTGTAAAAATATCTGGCACAAAAATGGAACCGAAACTCTGGGCGAAGAAAAGAAAAAAGAATTAGAATCGATTTTCCACAATCTTGCGCAAGGGGGGTTTAGGGTAGTTGCCTATGCCATCAATCCGATGACTTTGCAGAGTGTTGATGGGAACGCAATGCCACCGCTCACGTTTGTTGGTTTTTTTGGTATGAATGACGCGCTCCGCGGCGAAGTTAAAGAAGCAATGCAGAGAGTAAGAGCGGCGGATATGCGCGTGGTGATGATTACTGGCGATCATCGTCTCACGGCACAGGCAATTGCGAGGGAGGCAGATATTTGGCGCGAAGGCGACACTGTTCTTACTGGGGAAGAAATCGATAAAATATCCGATGATGAACTGGCGGAAAAACTCGCCCACACAAGCGTCTTTGCCCGGGTTACGCCAGATCACAAACTTCGCATCATTCAGGCTTATCGCAAACGAGGTGAAATCGTAGCAATGACTGGAGATGGTGTTAATGACGCGCCATCGCTTGTTGCCGCCGACCTTGGTGTGGCAATGGGAAAAATTGGAACCGAGGTGGCAAAGGAAGCTTCGGATATCGTGCTTCTCGACGATAACTTTGCAAGCATCGTTTCCGCCGCCGAAGAGGGTAGGGGGATTTATAAGACAATTAAAAAAGTCATTCTTTATCTTTTTTCCACGAGTACGGGCGAGGTGTTGGTCATTGCGGGCGCGCTTGTCTTGGGATACCCGTTGCCCCTTCTCGCCGCCCAAGTCATCTGGCTTAATTTCGTTACTGATGGTTTCCTTGATGTTGCTCTCGCTATGGAGCCAAAAGAAACAGGACTAATGCAGGGAAAATTTGAGCGGCCTAAAAAATGGATTGTGGACGGCCTGATGGCGCAAAGGATGTTCTTGATGGCATTACCGATGGCCATTGGAACACTCTATCTTTTCAAAGGGTACTTTGAAACTGACCTTACCAAAGCTTTGACAATTTCTCTCACAACGCTTGCGATGTTCCAATGGTTCAATGCGTGGAATTGCAGATCCGAAAGCAAATCTATTTTTCAGATGAATCCGTTTTCTAATAAGTTTCTAGTCGGCGCCACAGTGATAGTTATATTTCTACAACTTTTCGCGCTCCATACGCCATTTTTGCAGAAAATCCTGCACACCACACCACTCTCGCTTTTGGAATGGCTTATTATTATTCCAATTGCCTCATCAATTATCTTGGTCGAGGAGATACGCAAATTATTTTTTCGGAGAAAGTTAATTTAAAAAATAACATGAACCACCAAAAATCAGAACTTCATTTTCAAGCCGGTTCATAAAAAAGTACTCGCCATTTGCAAATGTTGCAAAAGCAATGGTGGGTATCTTTAAACTTGGATTAGCGATCAATTCGGTCATCAATCACCGCGCTTATCCCTGGCATCGGCACCGCCCTAGTGCTTCTTCCGGCCGTTCTCTACCTATACTTCAGCGGAGAGACGCTTTTCGCGGTCGGCCTTCTTCTTTGGGGGATGACGGCCGTGGGGCTTGTTGATAACTTTTTGGGACCGAAACTCGTTGAACGAGGAATGCGGCTTCACCCATTTCTTATTCTTCTTTCTGTCTTGGGCGGTGTTGGCTTTTTCGGGCCTCTCGGATTCTTACTGGGGCCGCTCGTCTTGAGCTTACTCTTCGCTCTTATCGAGATTTATTTTGCGATTAAGAAAGAACACGAAGGTCGATAATACTTATATCGTTATTATTATCTTGCTTCTTTTTGCTTTCGTTTTGCCCTTAGCGGTCGGTTACCAACAATAAAAATGAAAGCTAAAAAGGAAAAAGTTGATGTATTTTTTGACCTGTCAAAGAAATATTGCTATAATCAACCAGTATTGTGACTACTATCCCAAAGTATCTTACACGAATTTTCTTTATCGGGTTTTTTGTCGTTTTTATACTTTTTTCAAGTATTGTTGCTTTCGTTACTGATTGGTGGTGGTTTTCCGAGGTTGGCCACACGCAAATCTTTATTACGTCTCTGGTTGCTAAAATAGCGTTGTTTTCTTCAGCGGGAGTTTTTGCCGCGGTTTTTTTGCTCGCTAACTTCTCTTTGGCGATTCGCTCGAAAAATTCTTGGACGGCAATATTGCCGGCGGCCTTAACCGGTCAGCAGGTGGTGAATGTGGACAGTCGCATTGTTAAAAAATTGGCTGTTGCGTTGAGTGTGATAATCGCGATTTTTTTCGGACTCGCGACAGCGGCCAATTGGCAGGAGGTCTTAAGATTTATTTCAGGCGCGCCATTTAGCGTAGCTGATCCTATCTTCGGTAAAGATATCGGCTTTTATCTATTTACCCTTCCTGTTTTTCAGATGGGATTGTGGTTGATAAAGTTTCTCGTTCTGTTATCGCTTGTTGGTTCCGCGATCATATATTTTTTGCGAGGGAGCCTTAATTTTTCAGGTTTGCCTGCCGGACGGGCAGGTTTGTCTATGCAGACAGGTCTGCAGTTACTCAAGCGACCGCAGATAGAGCGCGGAGCAAGAATTCATCTTGGTATCCTGCTCGCCATTTTTCTCTTAACCATTGTCGCCGGAGTATATCTTTCCCGCTTTGCGCTGCTCACGAGCCAAAGCGGTTTAGTGTTTGGCGCGACCTACGCGGACGCAACCGTGAGAATATTTATGCTTTGGATTTCAATGGCTGCGGCAGCGCTCGCGGCAGTTTCAGCTGCCTTTTGGGCGTGGAAAGGAAAGTTGACGCCGCTTATCGGAGCGGTTTCTTTGTATGTTGTCGTGGGATTCGCCGTGGCGGTGATCCCGTCTCTTGTCCAAAAGCTCGTAGTTGCTCCCAATGAGCTCGTGAAAGAAACGCCGTTTATTAAGTATAATATTACCGCTACTCGTCAGGGGTTTGCGCTTGATAAAATTGAGGAACGGGAAATCTCTGGAGATAAGCCGCTCACCGCGTCTGATATCGCGAACAATAATCTCACGGTCAAAAACGTGCGGCTTTGGGACAGAAAACCACTTTTATCAACTTTTTCCCAGATACAAGAAATCAGAACCTATTATGAGTTTGCCGAAGTTGATAACGATCGCTATATCATAGACGGAGAAATTCGCCAGATTATGCTCTCTCCGCGGGAGTTGGCTTCAGAAAGCCTCCCGAATAAAAACTGGATTAATGAACGGCTGACATTTACGCATGGATACGGTGTGGCAGCCGGACCGGTGAATCAAGTTACTCCCGAAGGCTTGCCGGTTTTGTTCGTTAAGGATTTGCCGCCAAAGGCCAATGTGAAAGAGCTTGAAATTTCGCGCCCGGAAATCTATTTCGGCGAGCTTTCAAACGACTATGTCATTACCAAAACAAAATCTCGCGAGTTTGACTATCCCAAGGGCGAAGAAAATGTCTACGCAACATATGAAGGTAAGGGCGGGGTGGAGATAAACTCGTTTTTAAGGCGCGTTTTTTACGCGGTGAAATTTCAGTCGCTCAAACTGCTTTTGTCCAACGACATAACCAGCGAGAGCCGTATTTTGTATTACCGTACTATTGTCGAAAGGGTCGCCAAGATCGCGCCGTTTTTGACCCTTGATAGAGACCCATATATTGTCATTGCCGATGGCAAAGTATATTGGATTGTCGACGCCTATACCACGAGTGACCGTTATCCTTACTCGGAACCTGTACGGTTAAACGGCGGGAAGATAAACTACATCAGAAACTCGGTCAAGGTGGTGGTTGATGCATATAATGGCAGTGTTGTCTTCTATCAAGCGGATACAGATGACCCAATTTTAAAAACATACGCCAAGATTTTCCCCGGAACATTCCGGCCGCTTTCGGAGATTCCAAAGAGCCTGGTTTCTCATTTGCGCTATCCCGAAGATATTTTCACCCTGCAGAGTGCCGTTTATTCTGTCTATCACATGGACGATCCGCAGATTTTTTACAACAAAGAAGACCAGTGGGAGATTCCGGCCATTGCGGCAGAAGGAGAGGGAGCGTCCCGCGCAGGCGCAATTCCGCCGATGCAACCGCGGCACATCATTATGAAGTTGCCGGGAGACCCACCTGCCGGCGAGGCGGGGAAAAAAGAGGAATATGTTTTAATGTTGCCTTTTACTCCCCGCGCAAAAGACAATCTGTCTTCTTGGATGGTCGCCCGTAACGATGGAGAAAACTACGGCAAATTGCTAGTTTATCGTTTTCCTAAAGACAAGCTCGTATTCGGACCTAAACAGATTATAGGCAGAATTAACCAAGACTCCGAGATTAGCCAGCAGATTTCGCTTTGGAGTCAAGGCGGGTCGCAAGTAATTCAAGGTCCGCTTTTGGTTATTCCGATTGAGGAATCTCTTTTGTATGTGCGCCCGCTCTATCTCAAAGCCGAAGCTGGAAAGATCCCCGAATTAAAACGGGTGGTTGTGGCGTATGGAAATAAAATTGCCATGGAAGAGACGCTGGAGGAGGGGCTAATGAGAATCTTTGGCGGCGGAATGGGGGTAAGACCAGCGGGGTCCCCGACAGCAAGACCGCAAGTAGCGCCTTCTCAAGATATAGAGGAGCGCATACGAAGAGCGGCTGGCGCATATGAAGAGGCGCTCCGCGCGCAAAGGGATGGCGATTGGGCGCGCTACGGCGAGGCAATAAGGCGACTGGGAGATATTCTTAAACAATAATTATGAACCGTCTCAAAACAACTATTCTGCTAGGCGGTCTTACGGGATTGGTTATTGCTGTAGGATATTATTTCGGTGGACAAAACGGCGCGCTGGTTGCGCTCGCGCTCTCGGCAACTATGAATCTTGGCTCCTAACACTGTTTAAATGACGTGATAAACTAGGCAGAAATGTCAGAGCGTTCGTTTGATGACTTGGCAACACGGGTTGATCGGTATCTTCGTAAGGAGGATACGTTATTGGCCAAAGCAATAAAGGGTGTCTGTTCCCTACAGGGAGAGGAATATCGCAATGGCCGTTTTAAGAGAGGTTTTGAATTTGTGATTACGACGCCGGTGGCTGTTTTGACGATTCCGATATCCCAGATTTTGGGGATGGCGGCAAAAATGGAAGATGGCAAAAGTATGTTTTTCCTTCAGGAACGGGTGGGTAAGGGTGGGGAACCGGTCAAAATCGTCAAAATTCGGACAATGAAAAATGGTTTTGAAGCTGCCGAACAATCTCTGGTTAATGCGTCTAAGTTTGAGCCTGAAAACGATCCGAGAAACACCCGACTCGGTCAAAAAATCAGGGCTTACGAAATTGATGAGTTTCCCCAGTTTTTGCAGGTTCTTAAGGGTGAGATTTCTTTGGTCGATATTCGGAGTGCGCCACAGTACGTGATTGATTTTATCAAGGAGGAACGGCCCAACACTTTTGATGAGTGGTACAAAGCTTATCAAGAAGGAACACCGGGACTGTTGAGTTTAAGATCGGCCTTGAGTAAAGAGCGGAAAAACGATCTGAAAAGACATCATTATGACGTTCTTTATGCGCGCAAGGCGAGTTTGGGTTTGGACCTTTTTATAATCTATCGGACAGGTTTACGGATGTTGCGGAAAGTTGAACAAAAACTAAAAGAGAAGAGGTAAGTGGTAAATTATAGCCTTGTTTGGGGGTGGGCAGGACGGTAATGGGCGCACGGCAGGAAAGAAGTATAATCCTCCCGCGCCTATCCACCGGCCTGTCTAGGCCGGGGCAGGAAAGCTTTGGTCGAGAGTGATGGTAGACTGAAGGCGTGAAACGCCTGAAGTCTACGGCTCATACACGCTACGACCTAAGATATCACTTTGTCTTTATTCCCAGGTACCGCAAGCGAATCTTGGTGGGAGAGATTGCCAAAAGGATTGGGGGAATGATTAGATTTTGTTGCCAACTCTACGGTTGGGAGATACTTGAGCTGGCGGTACAAAAGGATCATGTTCATCTGTACTTAGGTAGTCAGCCCAGATGGAGCCCCTCTACCATCATGAACAAGATCAAGGGGGGAACCAGTAAGAAGATCAAGAAGCTCTTTCCCAAGCTTCACGAGGTATATTGGGGCTCCACCTTCTGGGCTGACGGGTACATGGTAAAATCAGTCGGAGATATCGCTGACAAAGTGATATCCAATTACATTAGAAACCAAGTTAAACACACAACCGAAACCACGGCCTTTCAGGCCGTGTGAGGTTCATTTCGCCCCAAATGATAAATAAGGAACGTAGAGGTTCTAGTGAACGTATTCCGGCGGTGGAAAATGGCCTGATGCGCCTAGAGCAGGTGAGATATTATCTGGCTTGGCACCGACTATTGGGGGACCAGAGAAGAGTATTGGATAACGCCATGGGGCCGAATATCAGTAGTGACTTGTTTCTGACCAACGCCGCGGAGATTGTGGCGATAGATGCGAAAGGTTTTTATAACGCTCATTCACATCAATATGTCGAAGATTATTGGGACCTTGTTGATAATAAACCCATCTATCGAGCGGGAGCTTTTGGATACGGTGAGGGCGTGACAGCGGAGGGCCTCCAACTCCCTGATGAGGAATGGGGGCTGTTTCATGACCATTGTGAGGACAGACGGAGGCGTGGATATTGGGATTTTGGGGCAATTAATCATTGGGACATTGACAGACTGCTTTTCTTGGAATTGAAGAAAATGGGGGTTGAGCGTGAATCAATAGAAATCGAGAAACCGTCAACGGGGGTGACAATGGTAAGGTTTGATTGGGCTTATCCCGGAGAGGAGACTAGACCAAGAAAGTTAACCCATTTGACCGGAACACTAGATTGGTTGATGAAAACTAAAACCGGGAAACTGATAAGCAGTATCGATTTTTACCTTCAGAAAGGTTTGGAGACTGATTTAACGCCGGGATATATCCGGCGAGTAACGTCACGGATGTGTCCGGTAGCAGTTTTTGCCATCGGGTATATCTTTGGCGCGAGTGAAGAGAATCAGGCTTTCAAAGGAAAATTGGGCGAAGTTTTGGGAGACCGATTCTTACCGCTTGCGGGAGAAGAAGGACCGGAGAAAATGATTGATGATCTGCCGGATGGTGACGGGAGAGGTGAAATCAAACGCGGCATTAAGCTCCATGTTTTTCGAAGAGGTGGAGCTGAATCGGGATTAGGGTAAAATATAGCAGAGGTTTTGGAGGGTGGGCAGGACGGTAATGCGTTGGTTTCGAAAACCAATGAGCGCAAGCTCTAACAGGTTCGACTCCTGTACCCTCCGCTCTTGTACCCGTAGCTCAGTTGGATTAGAGCGTTCCCCTCCGAAGGGAAAGGCCGCGCGTTCGAGTCGCGCCGGGTACACATATGGTAGAATTTCGGGATGAAAGGAATCGAGCTTGATCCGATCAGCGTTCAAACGAATGAAAGACTACGACAATTGGACATTGAGGCGGTGTTGTTTGATTTAGATGACACGCTGATTTTTACGGGAGAGATATTCACCCAGTATATGTTTGAATATGCTTCGGTAGTGGCAGGAAAAATTGGAGTGGAGGCAGATGAGGTGATGAAAGCTTTACAAGAGATAAACGACGAGGAGTATAAAAAAATGGGAGTAAATCCGAAAAGATGGGCGGCGGTGGTAGAGAAGTTGGCTAAGCAGTTTGATCATGGGGAAATAAAAATCCTGAATAATTTGGATATTTTGATGAAAATATATTCGACGGAACCAAGACTGAGACAAGGAGTTAGGGCCTTACTGGAGACTCTCAAAGAGTCGGGAATAAAAATGGGGTTGGTTACTCATGCAAATGTCGAGTGGACCTATTTTAAATTAGACAGTTTGGGTCTTTGGGATTATTTTGACGCTGTTGTTATTGTCGATGAGAATGATCATAAAAAATCTGAAGATTGGAAAAGAGGGATGGATGAACTGGAAGTGGAACCGATAAAGTGTTTGGTGGTAGGGGATAGTTTGGGTGGAGACATCCGGCCAGGGGATGAACTGGGGGCCAAAACTGTTTGGATGCCCAGTCCGTGGTCAGTTTATAGACAAGGGGCGGTGCCAGTGAGAACGGTGTCTATAGATGAGATTTCTGAACTGCTCGCGGCCTTGGGGCGCTTGAGGTAAAATATACCCATCTTGGAGGAGTCGCCTAGCGGCTATGGCACATGCTTGGAGAGCATGCGGGCGCAAGCCCTCGCGGGTTCGAGTCCCGCCTCCTCCGCAGAAGACCGCCTGATTATAAGGAGATTATGGTAGTTTATTAATGTTTGTCTGAAATACCTTAAACTGTTATAATATTTGTATACATGAATCCATATGAGAATCCTTTCTCCCCCGGTGCTGGCTCTCCTCCACCGGAATTAGCCGGTCGAAAAACCATTCTTGATCGTGCATCTTTGGCTTTGGAGCGTGTAAAGCGCAAGCGGTCTGAAAAAAGTTTTTTGCTCATTGGGCTGAGAGGTGTAGGTAAGACGGTATTGCTTCATAGAATTTCTGAGTTGGCTGAACAAAGTGATTATAAGGCACTAATGGTGGAAGCTAGTGAAAACAAGAGTCTGCCGGAACTTATTGTTCCATATCTCCGTCAGCTTCTTTATTCTTTGGATATGGGAGGAAAAGTGAGTGATAAGGTGAAGCGCGCCTTACGTGTTTTGAAGAGTTTTATGTTGAAAGTTGGACCAGGCGGGGGTGTTGAATTTGGAGTGGATATTGACGCTGAAAAAGGGACTGCAGATAGTGGTGATCTTGAGGCGGATTTGTCACAGCTTTTTATCGCGTTGGGCGAAGCGGCACAGGATCGCTCTACCGCTATCGCTGTAATTATCGATGAGATGCAATATTTACAGGAAGAAGAATTGGGTTCACTAATAATGGCAATTCATAAAGTTACCCAAAAGTCTCTGCCAATCGTACTTATCGGAGCAGGATTACCACAACTTCGAGGTAAAGCAGGTAACGCAAAATCATATGCAGAAAGGCTTTTTGATTATCCAGAGGTTGGCCCTTTATCGAATGTTGATGCCAAACTTGCTTTGCAGGAACCGGTTCGTGCTCAGGGCGTGGTCTTTTCTGACGATGCCTTAGAGGAGATATTGCGGGTAACTGAAAAGTATCCTTATTTCATTCAGGAGTGGGGATATCAATCATGGCTTATGGCTAAGAACTCTCCCATTACCGTCAGTGTTGTCAAGAGTGCAACGATAGAGGCTATTAGACGACTCGATCAGAACTTTTTCGGCGTGCGCTTTGATAGATTAACACCTAAAGAGAAAGAATATCTTCGAGCGATGGCAGAACTGGGTTCTGGTGCGCACCGCTCTGGGGATATTGCTGAACGACTGGGGAAAGAGGTTCAGAGTGTGGCTCCAGTCAGGAACTTTCTTATAAAAAAGGGAATGATCTATAGTCCGACTCATGGTGATACAGAATTTACGGTCCCACTTTTCGTCGATTTTATGAAACGAATTATGCCTGTGTTTCCTAACACAGATTAGCGCTTTTTAATTTATCATTGAGGTAGAATTGGGCAGATATGGAGAACCAGGTTGAGGAAATCAAGAAGAAGATAAATATCGTCAATATCGTCGGGGAGCAGGTAGCCTTGAAAAAGAAGGGCAAAAATTTTGTTGGCTTGTGCCCGTTTCACGGGGAGAAGACGGCTTCCTTCATGGTGAATGAGGAACTGCAGATCTACAAATGCTTCGGTTGCGGCGTCGGGGGAGACGTTTATAAATTCCTGATGGAAACAGAGGGCCTGGATTTCCCGGAAGCGCTGGAAAAACTAGCCGATAAGGCGGGAGTGAAACTGGTAAAGCGAGTGAGTGAGGGGCATGACTCGAAACGGGAACTGATTGAAGTTCATGATTTGGCCGCAGAATACTATCATTATTTACTGACGAAGCATCCGGCGGGAGAAGCGGCGCGGCAGTATTTGGGCGAGAGGGGAATAAAGGAGAAGCTGATTGAAACTTTTTCCTTGGGTTATTCTCTGCCGGAGTGGGATGGTTTGGTGGAATATTTGGTTAACAAGAAGGGGTATCGGCCGGAAGTTTTGACCGCGGCGGGGTTGGCAGTCGGCAGTGGAAAAAGACTTTATGACCGTTTTCGAGGCAGAATCATGTTTCCGCTCCTGGATATCTCGGGGAGGGTGGTGGGTTTTTCGGGGAGGGTTTTGCCCTCCTTCGCTGAAGCTTCGAAGGGCAAGCCGGGTTACGAGGAGGCGAAGTACATCAATTCAGCGGAAACGGAGATCTATCACAAAAGCAGGATGCTTTTTGGCCTGACGGTGGCCCGAAACGAAATAAAGAAGAAAAACCGAGTGGTTTTGGTCGAAGGCGAATTGGACATGATTAGTTCTTTTGCCGCCGGAGTAACGGAAACGGTGGCAATAAAAGGATCGGCGGTGACGACCGAGATGATAGGGATATTGTCGCGGTTGACGAATACTTTTATTCTCGCCTTGGATGCTGATACGGCTGGGGAAGCGGCGATGAAAAGATCGATAGAAGAGGCTGAAAAGCTTGAATTGAGTATAAAGATGGTGGAGATTGTCGGGGGGAAAGATCCGGACGAAATCGCCCGAAACAAACCGCACGAGTGGGTGGAAATGGTAGAGAGAGCGGTACCGGTTTATGAATTCTTTTTTAATAAGGCGATTGGCAAATGGGGAACGGATTCGGTCGAGGGTGTGGGCCGGGTGGTTCGCGAAGTGGTGCCGTATTTGGCGAAAGTGGAGAATAGCGTGATTAGAGAAGTTTGGGCGAGAAAGTTAGCCGAAAAAGTAGGAGTAGATAAGGCCAGGGTTTGGGAAGAAATCGAGAAAATAAGATCCGGGCGGAGAGAAAAGAAGATGGAGATAAGCGAAAAACCAAGTGAAGCGGCGGCTAAATACCGATTTGATTTACAGGTAGTAGGGCTATTGCTTTTTTCAGCAGAGGAGCTACGGGAAAAAATAAAAAAGGAGCTGGTTGGTTTACCGATAGTGGGGGCGGCGGGGAAGTTGGTCGAAACAATTTTGGAAAGCGGGGAGGCGTTAAAAGCGGAGCAGTTTATTACCGCCTTGCCGCAGGAACTCCGGTCACTGGCCGAGGAGGCATATTTGATTGGCAGTGGAGGGGAAGATGGTGATAAAGACGTAAAACGATTGGTTCTGGAATGGGGGCGGCGGGTGATTCGGGGAGAAAGAAATCGTTTGACGGAATTAATAAAGAAGGGAGAAGAAGCGGGTGATGAGGCGCTTCTTGCCAATTTGAGCGAAAAACTGGTAAAATTGAACACATTGGAAAAGAAGCTGGTGATTAGTTAAGATTGTTTCCCATGGTAAAAAAGATAACCAAGAAACCGGTGACGGTTAAAAAAGGCAGCAAACAATTGAAGCTACCGAAGCTAATCGCCGATTTGGTGGCCAAGGGGAGGACCCGGGGGTTTGTGACCCAAGATGAAATTCTGGAGCTATTTTCGGACGCGGAGCGGCATGTCGATGAGTTGGATCAGCTCTATGACCAGTTGTTCAAGGCTGATATTGATGTCTTTGAGAGCGTCATGGCTGGTCAGGAGAGTGAATTGGCTGAAACAAGTGACTTGGAGAAGGAGCTGGAAGAACTGACGGGCTTGGAGGAAATTGCCGTCAATGATCCGGTCAGAATGTACCTGAAGGAGATCGGGAGGATTCCGCTGCTGAAGCGGGAAGAGGAAATAATGTTGGCCCAGAAGAACGAAGCGGGAGACAAAAAAGCGAAGGACAAACTGACTCAGTCCAACCTGCGTTTGGTGGTTTCGATCGCCAAGAAATACATGGGGAGGGGGATGAGCTTTTTGGATCTGATCCAGGAAGGCAACAAGGGTTTGATCCGGGCGGTGGAAAAATATGACTGGACGAAGGGCTTTAAGTTTTCGACCTATGCCACTTGGTGGATTCGGCAAGCGATTACCCGGGCTATCGCTGACCAGGCCAGAACGATTCGAATTCCGGTCCACATGGTGGAGACGATCAATAAGTTGATCCGAACCCAGCGGAAATTAATGCAGGATTTGGGCCGGGAGCCAACCGATGAGGAGGTAGGTAAGGAATTGGAACTGACGGCGGAGCGGGTTCGGGAAATCCTAAAGATTTCCCAGAAGACGACTTCTTTGGAAACACCGATTGGCGAGGACGACGACTCGCTGCTGGGCGATTTCATCGCCGACGAGGGTCAGATCTCGCCTTATGAGGCGACGACAAAGCAGTTGATGCTGGAGAACGTTGAGGAGGTACTATCGACCTTGACCGATCGGGAAGCGAAGGTATTGAAAATGCGTTTTGGCCTGCATGGGGCGAAGGCGCTGACCCTGGAGGAGGTGGGGCGGGAGTTTGGGGTGACCAGGGAGAGAATCAGGCAGATTGAGAGCAAAGCACTCCGTAAGTTACGCCACCCAAGCAGAAGGAAAAAACTCCAGGACTATTTGGAGTAATTAGTCCGGAAAGTACTTTTCATCGCCTTCGTGCGAACTGAGAAACGCTTCTACCGATTCGTCAAGACCGTCGAAAGTATAGGTTTCTCCCCTCTCTTCTCTCTTCAAGACCAACCGGCCGGTCCTTAGGGCGTCATTCAGGTTGACGGTGTTTATAGAAATAGAGCCCAGAAAATCTTCTTGGTCCTCGGTGGTCCAAGGATCTCCCTCAAAATTAACGTTGGCAGATGAGAAGAATTCTTTGAGCGCGTCCATGTTTATTTCGTCGATTAATACACCATCTGCATCAAGATTTCCCTGACGAGGGCGATCTTCATCATCTACGATTGCCGATACAGCCCCGTCTTCTTCCTGAACTTTGATATCGAGATGGGCACGGCCCAAAATTTCTAATATTCCAGACCGGAAAAGTAATTCCGTTTTTGTTTCTGCTTCTCTGCGCTTCTCCATTGGTTCCTCAACGGCTGATTCTGGCATAAGTGAATTATATAACACGAGCAAGTGCTAAAATTAGCCCATGATCCTAACAACCTTGGTTTTGAACGCGCTGGCCTTTTATGTGGTCGCCTATCTGGTGCCCGGGGTAACAATTGCGGGTTGGCAGGCGTTGTTGGTGGTGGCGGTAGTTTGGGGAGTGTTGGCGATCCTTTTGAAACCGATTTTGATCCTACTGACGCTGCCGATAAATATTTTGACTTTGGGGCTGTTTACTTTTGTCATCAACGCATTATTGATAATGCTGATGAGCCGGCTGGTAGTTGGCTTTAAGGTGGAGGGATTCACAACGGCGCTGTTGGCGGCGATAGTCCTGGCCCTGGTGAACTTGATCTTGAATCGATGGAAATAGGGAAACGAGTTTTTACTTGTAGGTGATGATGACGCCCATTTTGTTTGTTCCCCCCTGAAATTGGGAGATGGGATAGGAGAAGATTCTTTCGACGACATAGCCTTGCTGGGCGAGGAGGGCGATTATCCGGCCCACTTCGAGGATGTGGGGTTGGCGCCGCGATTTGTTTTCCACAAGGGGTTCCCCGAAGGTTCCAATAACGATGATGATTCTTTGTTCCGGGTAGACGGTCAGGTGGAGCCGGTCGAATTGGAAATCGAGGGGTCGAAGGCTGTTTTTGGCCTCGGCAAAGTCGGCCCTCGTTTTTTCTGCAGTTGGCATGGCGCTATTGTATCAAATCCTGGAAGTTATTCGACCGTGATCGTGCCGAATTGACTCGGATTTAAGTGGTTGTGATACTTGTAAGTGCCAGCGGTGGGAAAAACGAGGGAAACAGAAGCCCCGGGGGCGATATCGCCAAGATTAAGCGGAGGATAATCGGTGTGGATGGGATGGGGAGATGAACTGACGTTGCCGGTATTGCCGCTTTGGTTATTCCAAACAATGGTCTCACCGGCTTTGATGGTCAGACTACTAGGTTGAAAACCGTTGCTAGTGACCGTGACCGAATTTTGGTTGACAGTCTGGGTGATAGCTGAGGTGGGCTGATTATAGACAGCACCATAAGGATTAGTTCCTTTCTTCGCAAAATAGAAGTAGTAGATAGCGGCGTAAATGAGACCGCCGATGATGAGATAAATAACCAGCCATTGCCACAAGGGGCGTTTGCCATAATCAGTCGGGTAGTCCATGGGTTAACTTAAACAAATTGAATCGAGGTTGTCAAATTATTTTTTCTTTTGCCTTACCCATTTTTGCCGCTCTTTTTTGACTTCGCTATAAAAATCATTGAATTCGGCCACAACTTTAGGATATTCGCCAAGGACATAGTAGTTGAGATAGGCCCTTTGAACTACAAGAGCGGCAAATTCGTGCCAGAGTTTGGCCCGGTAGGAGACTGAGTTGTCGACGCTGGCTTGCCAAAGTCGTTCCGGAAAACGGTGGTCAGAGCGACGACAGTAATTGGGTTTATGTTGTCGGTAAATGCGATTCAGATGAAGGTGGTTGGCTTCTTCGAGACCGGTGATGATTTGGGCCAGATATGAAGGGGCGAAGATTGATGTGTTTTGATACACTTCAGTGGAGTTCAGAGGAGGGAGATAGAGTTCTTCTTTAGACTGGTGTGAGGCGAGATTGATGTAGATCAAACTGTCTTTGGTATAGACAGAGTTTTTATCAGCCGGGGTTCTGATGATCTTGATGGGAGGTTCATCTTCGGGGTGATAGAGCTGGTGGCGGCAAACTTGATTGTAAAAATAAACGCCGTAATAGAGAGCGAGGAGGTTCAGAGGAAGATAGTGTTTCCCTTTGAGGCCTAGTTCCTTTAATCTTTTTCTGATGATCTTGAGGACGGGGTTGGATTTGTCCATGAAGCCGAAGCGCAACAGGAATTCTTCTTTGATGCTGGGAAAGTTGCCGGTAGGGTGGGGAGCTATCTCCTTGGAGTTCATTTCCCGTATTCTAGCCTAAGTGGTTAAAAATAGCCTCAAACTGGTATAATATGGGTGTTCGTTAATAATCCCCTGTAGCTCAGTTGGTAGAGCGCCTCCCTGTTAAGGAGGATGTCGCTGGTTCGAGTCCAGCCGGGGGAGCATTGTAACTTCAGCGATCTTTGCTCTGCTAGAATATCTACATGAAATCTTTAAAGGCAAAAGTTGAAAAGTTATATATAACGCAGCCTTTTGATAAGACTCCGATTGGGGTTGAAAAATTAGAGGTGCTGTTGGATGGAATTAAGTACGACAAACATTTCGGCAAGACACGAAATGCAGACATTAGAACTGTTAATCTGGTATCTAAAGGAACCGAAGTCACCAACTTAAGAGCAGTGACAATCGTGTCTACAGAGGAACTTAGAGAAATTTCAGACCGGGTGGGAACGGAAGTTCTGCCTGAAGATATGGAGGCAAATATTGTGTTAAGTGGGGTGGAGAAACTGACAAAAATACCGCTAGGGGCATTTATTAAATTTCCTAGAAACACCATCTTGTTTGTAACAGCTGAGAACTTGCCCTGTGTAATACCTTCCAACAATATGATGAAACGGGGAATAGGAAAACTAACTGCGATTAAGTTCGCTAAAGCGGCTTTTGGAAAACGTGGTCTGACGGCGATGCCTTTTGCGAGTGGAATAATTAAAGAGGGTGATGAAGTGGAGATTTTCCTACCACAAGATTTTGAACGAGACTAGTCTAACTAGCCATGATTCGTGTTAGGAGTTGGAGGGGGAGCAATGAGGCTCTGTTAGGCACGATTTATTTGTCATTATGCATAGATTACGCGCTTTTTGCATAGATTTGCATAGATATGGTAGAATATGCATAGATTGGAGTAAATATGCCCAAAAACCTTATTTCTATCAGTGATGCCGCGAAGCAGTTAGGTGCTTCTATAGATACCCTAAGAAGGTGGGACAAAACGTATCGTCTTTCGTCAATTAGAATAGGACCACGCGGGCATCGGTTTTATAGCCAAGAAGAGATTAACCGGTTTTTACGAAATGACAGTTCGGTAGCAAAACAATGGGCTATGGCATCTGTAGGAACATTTCCGTCAGATGATGTTTACTGTCCAACAAGGGACGTGTTTCAGGCGCGACTCGAAAAACTCCAAACGGTCCTTCGTGGTAAGGTCCCTGAGTCAGCTGTTTCTTTATTGTGCGCAGTCGCGGGTGAAATTGGCAATAACTCATTTGATCACAACATTGGTAATTGGCCCGATGTGGTAGGAGTGTATTTTTCTTACAATTTGAGAAACAGGAATATTGTATTGGCAGATCGCGGTCTTGGAATACTGAAGACCCTTAGGCGTGTAAAACCAGAATTGAGCGATGCGGGCGAGGCGTTAAAAATGGCTTTTACCAAGACAATATCGGGCCGACACCCTGAAGCGCGCGGCAATGGCTTGAAATTTGTCAGATCGGTTATAATCAAGAATCCTTTCAGCCTAAGTTTCCAAACTGGTGATGCAGCCTTGTACTTAAAAGAATACGATAAAGATGTTGTCGCGTCTTGGGTAGAAGAACAAATTAGAGGGTGTATTGCTATTATTGGTTTTGAGCACTCAATATGATCATAGAATTAAAAAAATTTGGCACGACATTGGTATCACGACCGTCAGGAAAAGAAGCCTGGTTGGCGTTTCAACCAACATTAACAGATGTTGCGGAAAATGAAGAAGTGGTCGTGGATTTTGACGGCGTGGTTGTTTTAACTCCCTCATGGGCGGACGAGTTTTTGACGCCGTTACTCGCTCGATTCAAAGATAGAGTGAAATTGCGAAATACTGATAACGCATCCATTAAAGCAACTTTGGAAATACTTGAGAAATACCGGGCAGGCGTTAATTGGTAACGGTTTGAGTAAGACTTGCCTGCCTCCACCGTTGGCGGATAAAGTCCGGCAGGGATGAAGGGGAGCATTTTTTGTGTTTCTGATAAACTGAAAGTTAGTGAAGAAGAGTATTTTGGTTTTGTTGATGGTTGGTTTCTTGTTTTTTGTTGATGGAGGGAGGGTTGGGGCCCAAGAGAATGATTATAAGAATAGTTCCGACCCCCTAGTCCGTTGTTTGGATGAGGCTAGGCGAATAGCTTCGGAT
>Ga0209518_1001731_pt1 | contig 22439 bp, 29 predicted proteins | sample RifGroB1_FD_183993 | JGI IMG/M metagenome (GOLD analysis project Ga0209518, IMG submission 183993) | Groundwater microbial communities from Rifle, Colorado, USA - Groundwater B1 (SPAdes) (version 2) | ecosystem: Environmental > Aquatic > Deep subsurface > Groundwater | place: Rifle, Colorado...
AGAGTTCTTTCTTGAATTTCTCTTTTTCGGTTTCATTTAATTCTAACCGCGCCAGCTTGGCGATGTGGGAGACTTCATTATCGGTTAGCATTAAATAAATATAACAAAGTCAAGCAGAGTAGGCACTATTGACTTTTATAAATACATAGATATATAATATAGGGGACAGTCCATTTACAACATAACTCAAATCTACAGGCGCTTCTAGCGCCGGAAAGGGCCGATCGTGGACACAGCAACAACTCCAAAGTTTTTCTCGGCAGACGCCATTTCGGCCCTGTTCGGGCCGGTTCAGGCGCCAACAGCGATCGAGATTTTCGAAACCAGCCGGGCTCGGCTGGCAGACGCCAAGCTGGCCCCGATCGAAATGTTCGATCGGTTTGCAAATCGACTTCCAACCGACGGCACCCCGTTCCTGCTGGTGCCGCCCCAGCCGAAGGCGGTCAACAATCTCGATTGGACCGATCTCATGGCCCGCATCGAGCTCAACGGAAAGGTAGGTCAGAACTACTTGGCCGTCGGCTCTCTGTTGGATCTCGATCCGATCGTGTCAGTGCAACGGATGCTCGTCGGACTCGAGGACGGCCGCGGACGGCTCAACACCAAACCCTCGGTGTCCGAAGCGAACATCACCGCCGCTGGCCGTTTCGGCTACACGGTGTGGACTGGGTACATCCACGTAGTGGTCTATACAAAGGTGCTGAACCACCACTATATGGATATGATCCGGTCGCGCTGCGGCTCCGACTACGTGCCGTTCCTGTACCTCGGCGACGACGGGCCGACGCTGCTTGCGGACTGGGGCGACGCCGCGCTTCCGTACTGGGGTGCGCCGTCCTTCGGGAGTGTGATCGAAAATTGAGAGTTGGAATCTTGAGCTCCAACCTGTTGATGGTTGGGGCTTGGAGATTGTAGCCCCGGACGCGTTTACGCGTCCGGGGCTTTTAAAATTATCAACTGGACGAATTCAGGTTTTTCCAAATGTAATCCATGATTTCAGCTCTAATTTTATGGCTATTGACGTGACTTAAAACGCCTAGATAAGAATTAAGAATTTGCATAAACTTTTCTTCTGTAATTTTGCCTTCTTTTAATTGCGAGACTCTTTCTTTGATTTTTAGCAGAATTCTGTTTTTAGTTTTTGTCCGCAGAACCGTGGCTCGAGACAGGGCGACATAACCCAAGAAATCTATTCCCTGTCTGTATTTGCGGATACTAATCTTATTCGGGTGCAGTTTCAGTTCCAATTTAACATGAAGGAAAATTCTTATTGTTGTGATGAGTTGAGTTAGATGTTCTCTGTCATAATGAACAATGACAAAATCGTCGGTGTAGCGGAGATAACTTTTTATATGGAGTTCTTTGGTAATATACTGGTCAAGCTCATTTAAATATATGTTAGCAAATAGTTGAGAGGTTAAATTGCCGATAGGGCACCCTACTCTCTCTCTCTCGAATTGTGCCCGATTTGGGAAGCTGTCCAACAGAAGTCTAATTAACCAGATCATGTCTGAATCTTTAATTTTTGTCTGTATAATTCTAAGAAGGACGGCATGATTAATGGAATGAAAGAATTTTTTAATATCGCATTTTAAGACAAAACATTTGCCATGTGACTTTTGAATTTCAATTAGGTGTTGTTTCAGACTTTTAACTCCGCGGTGGGTGCCTTTGCCAATTCGAGACGAGTAAGATTCGGGAATAAATATGGGTTCAAAAATTTCGTTTAGAGTTTTAAAAATGGCATGGTTAACAACTCGGTCTCGAACACTGGATTTATGAATTAGGCGGACTTTTGGATCGCGTATATAGAATTCTTTATATGGCTCGTGGCGGTAAGTTTTAGAGGCCAGTTCTTCGTGCAGGTTAAAGAGATTATCCTCGAGCTTTTTTTCAAAGACCTGAACGTCAGGCTTTTTTCTTTTGCCGATCTTGAATTTATCCCAGGCTTCAAGTAAACTCTCCAGGGAAATAGTTTTATCAAATAAATTATTAATCAAAACATGAACAATATACAACAAATCGACCAGGAAGCGCCAATAATCCAAAAGACCGCTGATTTGTATAAAGAATTTTACGGATACTTAAAATTATTTCCAAAGCAGGATCAATATTTACTCGGTAAGCGCTGTGAGGATTATCTATTAGATTTTCTGGAGCAAATTTATGAAGCCGTGTCGGCACCGAAGGAAAAGCAATGCGCAATTCTTGTTTTGGGCAGTGCAAAATTCGAAGTCCTAAAATTCCTATTAAGGTCGTGTCGAGATTTAAGAATGATTGACAACAAAAAATATCTTTCTTTAGAATCAAAAATTCAGGATATCGGTAAACAGCTCGGCGGCTGGATAAGATCATTAAACCTAAAAACGACGTAAGGTCGTTTTTAGGTTTATGGACACTACCGAAGGACGGCGCACCCCAGTTCGGATTCGCGGTGTCGTTCCAGTTCGTATTCAGCGTCGGCCTGTCGTCGTTGAGGTACAGGTACGGCACGTTGTCGGAGTCGTAGCGCGTCGATTATTATCCAGCTTCTTCCTCGGCTATGGTTATTGTTGCGGCAGATAAACATCCGCATTAAAGCCAGATAAGGAGTGTCGCAAATTTACCCGCACGCTTGAAAAGACATTAGTCTTAACAATTCTGGCAGGATTAGGAATTTGGGATTTCGGCGATTTTGGACCGTAATCCAAAATACAGTAGCCTACTTTCGCTTGTGATGATAAAACAAGCCACATTTAAGATCAACTATGTCGAATATGATGAAGTTTATTTGAAAAATCATAAAAGTTTCTTAAATTCTTCATCTGTTAATCCTGCGTCTCTGATGATACCTTTCAATGTATAAGGGTTAATTCTTGAAGTACGCGGGATGATAATTTTTCTTGTACCATTTGTCATGCCGACATGTTTTTTTCCGAATGTTTTTGCAATCCAAAAACCGCCCCTTTCGAGGGCCGTGGTAACTCGTTTCACAGACAAGTCACTAAAAAGCATGATTAAGAAGGTATGGCGACTTTCACTTCTTTTATTTCTGCTCCTTTAAGGTCGTTTTTGGACATAAAAAGATATGCGAGAATGGCGTCTTGAATATTATTCAGCGCCTCTTTTTTAGTTTTGCCCTGGCTATGACATCCTGGAAGGGCTGGAACGTGTATATCGTAACCGTATTTGCTTTTGTGTATGACTGTTAAATATGTCATGGCTGTATTATACCGCTTGCTACTTAAAAATCAATGAATTATTTTTTTACCTTATTATTTTGAGAAATTCTTTTTCCGTCAGTATCTTTATGTTCAATTTTTGGGCCCGATCGTATTTGGAGCCGGGGTCGGCGCCGGCGACGACGTAGTCGGTTTCTTTGGAGACGGATGAGGAGATATCGCCGCCCAAAGTGCGGATGCGGTCTTTGGCTTCGTCGCGACCCATTGATTCAAGGGTGCCGGTCAGGACAAACGTTTTGCCGGCCAGTTTTCTGGCAGTTGCCGGACCTTTTTCTTTTTCGATGACGACACCGTATTTTTCCAGCTTTGACAAAAGTTTTTGATTATACGGTTTCTTGAACCAATTAACGATGCTTTCGGCGACGATGGGGCCGATATCGGGGATAGCCTCTAGGTTATGAGAATTAGCTTTTAGTAAAGAATCTAAGTTTCCAAATTCTTTGGCCAAAGTTACCGCCGTTTCTTCACCGACATTCGGCATGCCTAAAGCATATATGAACCGGGCCAGACTAATTTTATTTTTCGAACGAATTGACTTGACCGCTTTTTCAGCTGAAACATCGGCGAAACGTTCAAGGTTGAGTAAATCTTCTTTGGTTATAGAAAAGAGATCAGCGGAATCTTGAATTAAACCCGAGTCCATGAGTTGGTCTATCAGTTTCGGTCCTATCCCGACCATGTCAAAAGCCCGGCGCGAAACGAAATGGTATATTTTTTCCCTCTGGATGGCCGGACAATCGGCGTTGACGCATTTGTACGCTACTTGGTCTTCGATTTTTTTGACGGGCTGGCCACAGGCGGGACATTTTGACGGCATTTTGAAATTCATTTCCTTGCCGGTACGAAGTTCAGGCAAAACTTTAATGATATCCGGGATGACATCGCCGGCCCGACCAACGATAACCGTGTCCCCTATTTTCACATCGAGGCGCTTGATTTCGTCCAGATTGTGGAGCGTGGCCCGGGAGACGGTCGTGCCGCCGATTTGGACTGGTCTTAAAACTGCAACCGGCGTCAAAACGCCGGTTCGGCCGACTTGGACAATGATATTTTCGACAATCGTTTCGGCTTCCCGCGGCGTAAATTTATAGGCAATGGCGCCGCGAGGAGCTTTGCCGACAATTCCCGCATTTCTGTAAAGCCGGTTGTCATTTATCGTCACCACCACGCCATCCAGCTCGTAATCAATTTTTTCCCTCTCTTTTTCCCACCTGTCCCTGAACTGCCGGATTTCATTTAAGGAATGAACGACTTTGCCGTATGGGTTTGTTTTTATGCCCCAGCTGTTCAGGAGCTCGTATTCTTCGACTTTCGTCTTTTTGCCGGAGTCAAGGATGTCATAGGCGTAAAAATTAAGTTTTCGGCCGGCCGTAACTTTCGGGTCAAGCTGCCTTACCGTGCCGGCGGCCACATTTCTTGGATTCGCGTACACCTTGCCGCCGACTTCCAGCTGCTCTTTATTAATGCGATCAAATTCTTTTTTAGAAAGAAAAATCTCGCCCCGGATGAAGACTTCGTTTGGATAACGACCGAGAAGTTCAAGCGGAATGGCCTCGACCGTTCTAATATTTGCCGTGACATCTTCGCCGATATTGCCGTCGCCTCTTGTTGAGGTCTGGGCAAGCTTGCCGTTGCGGTACAGAAGTTCAATGGCCAACCCGTCCATTTTAAGATCGCAATAGAATTCATCAACGTCTTTAATTCCTAGATTTTCAAGCCGTTCCAGCCATTTTTTGATGTCATCCTCGGAAAAGGCGTCGTTCAACGAATTCATTCGGGTCGGATGAGGAACTTTGTTAAACTGTTTCTGGGGCTCGCCGCCGACCCTTTGGGTCGGCGAATCTTTCTGGGCCAGTTCCGGAAATTTTTGCTCTAATTCCTCTAATTCATGCGCCAAGGTATCAAAAGCGGCATCGGATATTTCCGGCTTATCCTTTTCGTAATACAGACGGCGATGGTGTTCTATAAGCTCTCTTAATTTTTTAGCTCTTAGGCGGGCTTCTTTGAGATTCATTTCAGGTCCCAATATATAACAATAAATAGGCTTTTTCCAGGCCGTTATTGTACCAGAAATGATCGGCTCACAGCGCGATATGTGCCGACAGCCCTATGGTTTAGAGGTTCTTCCGAAGGTTGGCACGTTGCGTTGCTGCTGCCAAAGTATATCTGATATGTGGCAGTGTTGGTCATGGCCGGCGCCGGCAGAGGCGAAGTATTCTCGTTATTGGTGTAAAGACACCATTCTATGGCGCTGTCCGCGGCGTACGCCGAAACAACGGAATTAACCGATTCGGTGACGATTCTGACTTTGGGGAAAAATATACGGGCCAAAGCCAAAGATGTGGTTAAAATCACCGACAATATTAAGACGGCGAATATTATAACCGATCCCTCGTTTTCGTTTATATTAAAATTCATCTGAATATTCACGGGAGACGACCGTCGTTTGGATATTAAATTGCAGTATATCCGCGCCGACCCTGTTTTCAACTATGCTCACTATCGTTACTCTCGGCTGCTGATTGTCGTTTACTCCCGATCCTTGAACGCAAAAATTCAGTTTCGCGAAATTTACTTCCGAAGAGCTTAAATTTACGGTGCTTCCGGCCATGGTTTTTTGAACCACACCGTTAGAGACGGAATATGATATCGTCCCGTCAGTCGGATGTTCTATGGTCAATAATGTTGCTGTGCAGTTGTTGTCCTGGTTCGATATCCGGCCGACCCTGATTTCACGGGTCATCGTTTCCAAAACGGCCAAGGTATTTTCCTGAATTTTTTGGGCTGAAAAAGCCCGGCGCTCTAGGTTAGTGGATTGAGCCATCAATCCTCCTATCTCCACGACCAATATGGAAAATATGAAAATAGATGTAATTGTTTCGATTAATGTAAAGCCCTTATTTCCAGTCATATAGGTAAGATTCAACTCGGACATCCTTGCTTCTTTCCCTTTCCGTCCAAGTGACGTCCGATATTATTTGGACGGCGCCGTTTATTTTCGCAATGGTAAGCGTTCTTTTGAAAATGGTGTCCGTGCCGGAATTGTAATTGTACAGGCCGTTGGAAATTTTCAGCGGCGGATTATCGGCGATAGCAATCAGTGAGTTTGAATTGTATTGAACGCGCCATGAACCGGCCAATCCCTGGTCGAAAGGCAGGCCGTTATTCCAATTTTGGTCCCTTAAGGCCCTGACGATTTCGACTCCTTCTTGAGCCAAGCCGGAAGCGGCCATATTATTCCTGATTGACGCCGATATGCTGTTGGCCAGCCGCGAAACATAAAGCGCCGGAATAACGGCCGTCGTCAGTATCATAAAAGCAACCAGAGATTCAATTATTGTAAATCCTTTTTGATTATTTATGGGCATAACACGGAATTGGGGAATGTCTCGATTTTACCGGAAGTATAGACGCAGATGGTGCGGCAATTTACGGTATCGCAGGAACTGCCAATTTTTCCGATTACAATTTTCTCGCTGTCTGTGGCCGAGTAAGCATTGTTAAAATATATCTTCGGCCGGGGCGGTTCGAAGAATATATCCCTGAATGATTGTTTAATTTCCAGTTTCTGGTCGAATAATACAGCGGTTTTAATTGTCGTCGAGGAGCCGTTAATTCCGGTCCTTCCGTATGTTGAGCAGTCAGTTAATGCCGCGTCCGGTCCTGTGAAATATCCATATGAGTTTGAATTAATGTAATATATGCCGTAACCACAGCGTATGGAGCTATTGTACTGAGTGCTGGTTACGGCCTTGGTTTGAGCTTGGCGAATATCAGCCACGACCGCGTTCGCTGATTCTATGATATTGATTCTCGTTCGCGGGAAATTAGATATCATAGATACGGAAATCAAAACGGTTATCGATGCGACAACCAAGACCTCGATTAAAGTAAAGCCTCTAGAATAGTGTGTTAACGATTTGAAATTCATTTTGAAACAATATTACCAGTATGGAAGTAAAAGCCAGAAATGATCCGAATGGCAAAGCACTTTTTAATGTTGCTCTTTTAAACATGACCAAAATTAAGCCGAAAGCGGCTGCCGACCAGATACCAAGGATGATTGATATGGCCGCCCAGGGATAACCCAAAGACAGCGACAACGCGAATATTAATTTAATGTCCCCCATGCCCAGCCACATCCCTCTCGAGTACACATAAAGTATACCAAAGGGAAGAGCGGCGAGTAAGGCGGTCAGAAGTATTTCCCAAACGTCTGTTCCCAGAAAATAGATTTGGTAAATTAATCCGATAACAGCAAGAAGAATTATGGCCGCATCCGGCAAAATCATGTTGTGGTAGTCGAAAGACAGAAGATAGAAAAGAATGAGAACGATGGCCAAAGCAACATATGCCTGATAGGAAAATCCGTAAAAATAGACCAGGGTTGTCATAATCGCTCCCAGGGATATTTCAGATACCAAATTCCAGACGGGAATTTTTTTTTTGCAAAAACGACAGCGGCCGAGGGAGAATACGTACCCCAGAACCGGGGTTAAACCGTACCAATAAATTTTCCGGCCGCAAATATCGCACTTGGATCGGCCGGACATGCCGTTTTTCCTTATCGCGAGCACGTTAATAAAACTGGCAAACGACGCTCCCAGAAAAAAAATAATCAGATAGGCCAAAACCATATTTATAGTATAACAAAAAACCGCCCCCGAGTTTATGAGGGCGGTCCTTTTTAAGATTAATCCGTTTGGCCGACGTCGTATATACAGCTGCTGTTCGCGGTAGTAATATCTCCATTACAAGTGGCGGTAGTCTCCACGGTTGTGGCATTAATTGGCGCCCCATCCCAGCCGGTGCTGTTAAAGTTCAAATCGTTTTCCAGAGCCCCTTTGTTAAACTGTTCCATGCGGGTCCAGATGTGATATTTAATGGGAGTGGCGCCGCTGGAAGTTGCGTATCCGTAGCAGCCGCCGGTTGACCCGTTATTTCCGGAATATGTGTTGGTGCAACCTACTGTTGATGGATCTAAAGGCAAAAGCTTCATGTATTTGGACAGGCCTGTTGGCGGCGCGGCCGATAGATTATTCCCGCCTCTTGGATAATAGCCATAATCGTCATAAAAGAGCTCCAGCGCTGATGCCACTTGATTTAAATCGGAAACTCTTTTCGCGTCTCTGGCTTTGCCTCGGGCCGTGCCCAGTTGAAGCAAGAGTAGCGTAGCCAAGATACCGATAATGGCGATGACCACAAGCAATTCGACCAATGTGAAACCCTTTGAGGATTTCTTGAGAAATTTGTTTAAGATAGACATGTTTAATATAAAGTATAGAGCCTTCGCAATTTAATACAAGGACATTTGTCAACAACTACCCCGAGCCGACGATATTATATATTGGCAGCAATATGCTTGATACTAATATGGCCACGCCAAAACCCAAAATCAAGACCAAGACAGGCTCTATCAGCTGGGCAATGCTGTCCACGGCCGTTTCGGCTTCGGATTTGTAAAACTTGGAAACGTGCTGGAGCATATAATCCAGTTTTCCGGTTTTTTCTCCGATGGCAATCATCGAAGTCAATAGAGCGGGGATATCGGAATATTGTGAAAAAATTTCTGATATGCTGCCTCCTCCTCTTACATTTTCCTCGCTTTTTAAAAGAATATCCCTGTAGTTTACATTGTTAACCAGATCCGATGTGATATGAAGCGCGTCTAATATCGGGATTCCGGATTTAATTAAAGTAGCCAAACTTTCGGCGATACGGGAGAGGTATAAATTTCTAATAGCTTTGCCTAAAATCGGAATCCTGATTTTGAGGTGATCGGACTTTATTTTGCCGGCCGGTGTTCTTAAAAACCACCAAATGCCGGATATGGCGGCCAGGAAAAATACCAGCATTGGCCATTGATAAGCGGCCACAAAATCAGTTATCCAAATTAAGGCTCGTGTTGTTACGGGCAAATCAACCGCCCCCGTTTCCTTGAAAATGGAAAGAAGCTGCGGCAGGACGTAAGTCGCCATGACTATGGAAACAAGCACCAAGGCAACAATAACGAATATAGGATAAGCCAGCGCTCCCCTGATTTTGGAGTTAATAGATTGGCTTCTTTCCAGGTAATCGGCCAAATAGAGGAGCACGTCATGAAGTTTACCCGAAACTTCGCCCGATTTTACCAATTTCACATAGAAATTGTTGAAAAGATTAGGGTGGGCCTCCAGCGCCGAGGACAGCGATGATCCGCCCTCGATAGATTCCGAAACTTCGGAAATTATATTTCTAAGCGAGGGTTTTTCCATTTGCTTGGCCAGGGTCCGCAAGCTTTCCGCCAACGGCATATCCGCGTCTATCAATGTTGAAAGTTGCCGCGTGAATATGACAATGTCCTTGTTGCTGGCTCGGGAGAATATATTGTTTATGTCCACTGAGAAGGCGCTTTTTGACACCGGATTTATTGAAAAAACAACGTAACCCTTATTGTGGAGTATATCTACGCCGACGCCAATACTTGGCGCGCTGACAATGCCGTCAAACATTTCCCCGGCCTGGTTTCTGGCTTTGTATTTAAAGTCCGGCATTATATGTTTTTCTTAAATTCCAACGGATCGGTGGAATAGAACTCGGCTTTTTCCAGGCTGATTTCTTTCCGGCGGACCAAGTCGGCCAATGATCTATCCATAGGAATCATGCCCATGTCTTGGCTTGTTTCGATGACAAGATCTATCTGTCTGGGCCGATTATCTCTAATCAATGTTCGTATTGCCGGCGTGGCAACCATAACCTCAACGGCTGGTATCAGCCCTCCCCTGATTCTGGGTATTAATCTTTGAGAGATAATGCCGGAGATGGTATTGGCCAGCTGGGTTCTAATTTGGGGATGCTGATTAGGCGGAAAACTATCGATTATTCTTTCAATTGTCTGGGAAGCGCTGTTGGTGTGTATTGATGCCAAAACCAAATGGCCCGTTTCGGCGGCCGTAACTGCCGCGCTCATCGTTTCGTAATCCCTCATTTCGCCAACCATGATAACATTAACATTTTCTCGAAACGTCGATCTTAGTGCTTTGTGGAAAGAAAATGTGTCCAGATACAGTTCTCTTTGGTCGATAATTGATTTTTTAGGAGTAAAGATGTATTCAATCGGGTCTTCTATCGTTATTATTTTATCCATTCTTTCCGTGTTAATTGCTTCTATTATTCCGGCCAGTGTCGTTGATTTGCCGTGGCCGTTCGGACCGACGACAAGGACAAATCCCTGGGAAAGTTTTGAAAATACGTTGATTATTTTGGGTAAACTGAGCTCTTCTATCGTTCTGACCATATTGGGGATGAGCCTAAGGGCGGCGGCGTGCGCGCCTTTGGTCATGTAGGCATTTACCCTAAATCTGTGCTTGCTTTGAAAATCATAGGAAAAATCCAGCTCCTTTTCCAATATAAAGCGATCTTTTTTGTCACCGAGCAGCGCAAATACAAGGCCGCTCGTGGTTTCGGTATCAAGAATATTTTGATTTGAAACGTTAATCAGCTGTCCATCCACTCTTATTGACGGATAATGACCGGCTGAAATATGCAGATCGGAAGCCCCGCTCTGAGCCGCGGCGGATAAAAGATCATCGAGTTTTTGTTTATAGTCCATAGTTACGCGCTGTCATTAGCTTGAGCGACTTCAAGCAGCTCATCTAATGAAACTACCCCCTTCAATACTTTTAATATTCCGTCCTGATACAGGGTCAGCATGCCTTGGCGGGCCGCTTCCGCTCTGATTGCGGTTTCTGAAATGGTCCCCAAAATTATTTTCTCCAATTCCGGCGTCATTTCCAGCATTTCATAAATGCCGATGCGGCCCTTAAACGCTTTGCCGCCGCACTGTTTGCAGGGATTTTTCAAATTCGGTTTGTATATCTGATAACCATCGGCAGTTATTAATTCCTGATACTCTTTAGGCATTTCTTTTATGGCTGCCGTTATCATCTGTTCTTCGCCAGAATTTGCCTTCATTTTTAATTTGCATTCCGGGCAGAGCCGTCTTAGTAATCTTTGAGCCGCGGCGATATTTACGGTTGGGGGAATCAAGTATTTTTCGACGCCCATATCTATTAATCTCGGGATAACGCCAATGGCGTCGTTGGTGTGCAATGTCGAGAGGACGATATGACCGGTCAAAGCGGCCTGAGTCGCCAATTGAGCCGTCTCCTTGTCTCTTATTTCCCCGACCATTATTACATCCGGGTCCTGCCTTAGGATATGTCTTAGACCGCTGGCGAATGTATATCCTATTTCTTCGTGAACCTGTGATTGATTTACGCCGTCGACGAAATATTCAATCGGATCTTCCAGTGTGACGATATTAATATCCTCGATATTGATTTGCTTTAACATGGCGGCCAAAGTCGTGGATTTTCCGGATCCGGTCGGGCCGGTAATAAGGATGCTTCCGAATGGTTTTTTCATCCCTCGTTCTAAAACTTCGGCCTGCTGTCCTTCTATGCCTAAATCAACGAGGGTTATTTTCCCGCTCAAAGGATCGAGGATTCTCATTACGACCTTTTCACCGTTCTTGGTGGGAAACGTTGAAACGCGGAAATCTATTTTCTTGTCATTTAAATTTGTCGCGAAGCGGCCGTCCTGAGCGAGTCTTGTTTCGTCTATCTTTAAGTCGGACATTATCTTGATTCTCGTCACGACCGGAGAATGGAGATTTTTAGGCAGCGTTAACGTGGTATTTAAAATTCCGTCGACTCTAAATCTGATCCTTACTCTGTCTTCGAACGGCTCAATATGAATATCGGATGCTCGGGATTCAACCGCGTGTTTTACGATTACGGCCACGATTTTGGTAACCGGGGCTTCAGCCGTGATTTCTTCCAGATTTCCCGAGACTTCCTTTAATTCCTGGTCCGTTGTCTTTTTTTCGACCTCATCGGACAGATTTTTCAATGCTTCTTTTACCTCTCCGGTCAGAGTCCGGTAACTCTTTAAAATGGCGTCAAAATCTTTGTATGAAATCACGTATTTTTCCACGCCCCAGCCTTTGTTTTGGGCAATAAATTTAAGAGCTTCCAGGGCGTTGATATCTTCAGGATTGGAAACGCCGACTCTAATGGTGTTTCCTTCCCTGCCGAAAGGGGCTACTTTGTAGAGAGTGACGACATCTTCGGCAATTTCTTTGAGGACCGTCTTGTCAACTTCGATTTGTTCAAGTTCAACCAAAGGCAAATGATAAATCTCCGATTTTATTTTTGCCAGATCGGCATCTGATATTTTTTTACTTTCAACCAAAATACGGCCGAAATCTTTGTTTTGTTTTTCGGCCGCTTCAGATATCTCGGCGACTTCTTGTTCGGAAATTAATTGACGCGCAATCAGCTCGTCGATTAGGGTTTGGGGCGTAGTCATGGATATATTAGAAAGGGGCGAAAAGATCTTTGCGGCCAACTGATCCGGGATTAACCGGATATTCTCCGAAAGTGCGGAACGTGTCGAATATGTTGGATTCCAGGAAATTTATTTTCAAATTTTTAAACGAGCCCAGACTGTCGCGGCCCGGCCCGGCGGCAACGGGCACGCTTGCTTCAAGCGAGGACCCGAAAGAAACGTAAAAGAAATATCCGGCCGCCGCGCCGAAAATCAGTATGAGAATCATAATTAGATTGTTCTGTCGGCTCTGATTCATTTTAGATAGTAAGTGTTGACTATTAATTTGGCGTTCAAATTGTTCGACGCCCCGCCCTGGCTGGATCCGATTTCCAGCACCGAAACGTCCATCATGCGGATGTTCTTTTCTATATTGGCCAATAATTGGCGCAGCGTATAATACGTGCCGCTCGAGGATATGTTTATACTTAATGTCGAATACGGATTATCGTTGTTCTCGACTTTTCCGACGGAGATGTCCGTGATTAAATTGCCGCTTGTGGTGGCAATCTCATTTAAACCTGAAACCATTTCAGCTAAGCTTTTTTTGGCCGGAATAAATTCTGATATTTTTTTCACTTCGGCGGCTCTTGATTTATATTCCTCCTTGAGTTTAGCGATATTGGCAAGAATATTCTGCCGCTCGGCCAATGTTTCTTCTTTTTCCAGAACGGCGGCTCTTAGAGACGAAACATTGTTGTAATACGTCCAGCCGAAACCGACTGCGATGAAAAGGCCCAGTGCGGCCAGACCGGCTCCAAGATAATTTTTAGCGGCTCTGTCCATTTAATATCATCCTACTTTTATCAATCAAAATACTTAAATTGAACTCCAATTTCCCGTCAGTCCGGCCTTTTATCGTTCCCAAATCAATATCAGTAACAGCGTCGGAAGCGGTCAGCGAAGCAATTTGTCTGGCCAAGGCCGAGTAATTTCCGGCCAAGGCGCTTAATGCTATTTTTCCGTCTGATTCCATTTTTAATGACGTAAGCTGGACCTGATCCACGGCTAAAGTTTCGAGTTTATCAAGGGATTTTGTCCAATATATGTGATTTCCGGCCAGCTGGCTTATTAAGGCCAACTGCTTATTCAACGTCAGCACTTCTCTTTCAAAGGCCGAATCCCTGTCTCCTTCCATGGCGGCGAGCTGGGAATCTATTTCCGCTATTTTTGCCGATAATGAAGAAGAATAAAAATAGAGTCCGCCGACAATCGAGGCGCATAAAATCAAAAATATGATGCCTGAATATAGCCATCTGTTTTCCCCGGGCATGACGACTTCGATTTTTTTCCTGGTTTCAGGAAGAAGTTGTAGTCCTTTTACGTCGGCCAAAATTATTAATTAGATTTCCCCTCTTTTATTATACCTCTTACCGATTATTTGTTATCAACATTAAACGCTAGTTCTATTGCGGAATCGCGAATGAGTACAGGATTTTGCCTTGGATAATCCCGACACTCATTATATTTTCAACCTTCGCTTTTCCCGTTGCCGGCACTCCGCCGCGCACATACCCGGTTAACAACTGATTCTTAATGCCCTGAAGAATCGTCTGTTTTACTTCCGGCGGAACATTGCTCATTTGGGAATATTGCCTTTGAGCCGCTTCGTATAGTGACTCCCAGCCGGTGGCGCTGAAAGTCAAACCCTCAAAATACTTCTTTATTTTTACTTCGTCATCGTTACTGCAAGTCACGACAATGAATGACTTTGAGGCCGGGTTGTCTTTGCTGGCTGGCACATCAGCTGAAACATATGCTTGAACGGTAGCATTTTCATATTTTGGAAAATCATCTGGAAATTCTTCGGGATACTTATCCGTGGCGACCCACTTGAGCCCAGGCTGGTTAAGCCCCAATCGCCTGACCATGTCATTGAAAGCATCCTCATTTAAGTTTTTGCATGAATTCTGGGCGGCTCTAGAACTTGCCGGCGACGCCGTGCTTGTTGTAGCAATATCATCGGCATTATTGTTATCGGAACCAAACATTCCAAATATTTGATTTTTGAAAATGAGAATAGTTACAACCGCCGCCACTGCGACAGCCAGGACGATTACGAGCTTCATTAAAGCCGACATGCCCCCCGCAGTCCCCACAGCGGGGATGACTGGCGAAGGCGTGGTGCTTTGATCAGCAGTTTGTGTCGAAGCTTGTGGGATTTCTTCCGGCGTGGGTTTAATTTGATCTCCCTCCATTTATATTTCCCGCATTGCCAGGCCCAGAGCGACTGCAAAAGTGCTTGAAAGCTCTGGCAGGACGGGAGTTAGTGTTTGGGGATATACGATTCTGGCCATGGGATTGCCGATGATGGTCTGCAAGCCCAGTTTTTGCTTGAAGTATTCAGCGAAGTTGGGCATGTTCACCATTCCGCCCACCAATATCACTTTCAATATTTTTTGTTTTGTTTTTTCCTCGTACGCAGATATCGTTTTTTTCGTTTCAAAAGCCATCATGTCAATCAAATGGATCATGGCCTCGTTTATGATATTCTCATCACTTTCCGTAAGGCCGAATTTTTTCTTTAAATCTTCGGCCTTTTCCAAACTGATATTTAAAGACTTGGCTATCGATTTTGTAATTTCAAATCCACCGACTTCATAATTGTGGTTTATTCTTTCATATCCTTTGTCTGCTATTAATATGGACGTGCTTCTCCCCCCGATGTTTACGATTGCCGCCGGAGACAGGTCGTTGCCAAGAAGGCTCCTAGTTAAGGCCGAGTTTTCCAATTCGATTGCCTTTAAACTCAACCCCGCGTTTTGCATGATTCGCTGATATCTCTCCGTTTCATCTTTGGGTACCGAGGCTAAAAATATTTCAACGGTGGCCGGTTTGCCGGGTTCAGGCGTCTTAGTCCCTATAATAGACCAATCCAAAATGACCTCATTTAACGGCACAGGCACGTATTTCTTGGCTTCAAAAGGAATTGATTTAGCCAAATCAGCCTCGGAAAGATAAGGCATTTCGATAATGGTTGAAAAAGTTGAAAAAGCCGGAATTGAAGCGATGACGTCTTTGGCTTTTATCTTCGCCTTCGAAATCACTTCTTTTATGCCCCAAACGATATCGCCGTCGGGTAAGTTTAATATGCCGGTCTTGCCGTCGGTATTGGAAGAAGCTCCTTTTAATTCAAACAGGCCGTAGTTTATAAGGCCTTTTCTAGCCCCCTGCTTTTCCAGCTCGACAATCTTGATGGATGCCGTGCCGATATCGATGCCGAGATTTCCATTAGACTTAAAGAGTCCGAACATATATATATTAGTATATACCAATATACGTAAAATGTATGCGCAATTATCCCCAAAAAGGATTTAAATGGATTATGGAACTGTTTTTTCCGATACGCTGCCTGGCCTGTAACAAGTATGGGAAGTACCTCTGTAGGAACTGCTTGCGGACCATTAATATCAGTACAGAATTTAATTGCATTGGCTGCAATATTCCGTCAAACTACGGAGCCACATGTGAAAATTGCAGAAACAAATGGCATCTGGACTCCTTGTTCATTTGCGCCGACTACAATAACCAGATTGTTTCTAAGCTGATTCACAAGATGAAGTATTCATATATTTCCGAATGTTCCAAACATTTGGCCGAAATTGCCAAAGAGTACATCGAAAGGTTTCCGAAGAATACGTTTAACCACTCGGCCGTTATCCCAGTCCCCTTGTCGCCCAGTCGGTTGAACTGGCGGGGATTCAATCAGGCTGAATTAATAGCCAGGAGTATTTCCAAAAAAATCGGCGCTAAAATGGATGCCGATATATTGATAAGAAATATTATGAGGAAGCCGCAAGCCCAGATTAAACAAAAGGAAGAGCGATTGATCAACATTACTGATTCATTCTCAGTAAGACAAAAAAGAAAATTTCCTGTCTCGGTTTTACTTGTTGACGATGTTTGCACAACGGGAGCAACGCTTAATGAGTGTGCCAGAGTGTTAAAGCAAAATGGGTCCGTAAAAGTTGACGCGCTGGTTATTGCGAGAGGGTAGAGAAAAATGATATAATTTGCTGGTTTATGACAAAAAGATGAGGTGGCCGAGAGGCTGAAGGCGGCAGGTTGCTAACCTGTTATACGGGGTTAAACCCGTATCGAGGGTTCGAATCCCTCCCTCATCGCCAATGATCCGTAAAGACAGCTTGTGGCTGTCTGAACGGAGCATCATTGCGGGTGAGGAGGGATGAGAAAGGCGGAGGCGCGACGGCGCCGAGCCGGGGTCGCGGAAATTTTCAGAAGAAAATTATCCGTGACCGAATCCCTCCCTCATCGCCAATTGGGAAACTCATGTATGTTATATTCAATTGTGTTATTATTGATTTATGAAAAAAATACTTAATGTAAAAACAAAATACGGATCGTTTAATTGTATTTTTGAATCTGAAAAAGACATAGGCGGATACTCTGTAGAGGCTAAAAATGTACAGGGCGCTGTTTCCTGGGGGAAAAATATTAATGAAGCAAAGAGAATGATTGTAGAAGCTGTTGAGGGGGCTATTGAAGCGAAAGCTATTTTCAGAATCCAATAACCAAAATTATCAAACAGGCCGGTATTTCTATCTGGGATTTCATAAAGTTATAGTTTTATTGTAACAGGCAGACAAAGCTTGTTTTTGTTTGTAAAAATCTCTATTAAATGCTACAATATTCATCACGCCATATGTCAAATACGCCCTCACAATCAAGACCGCCGGTAGTTGTCGTTTTGGGCCATGTTGATCATGGTAAAACTGCGTTGCTGGATGCTGTCCGTAAGACAAATGTCGCCGGTAAAGAATCGGGCGGTATAACCCAGCATATCGGCGCCTATCAAATTGATGTAAATGGGAAACGCATCACCTTTCTCGATACCCCGGGCCATGAAGCGTTTACCGCAATTCGTTCTCGGGGAACCAAAGTAGCCGATATCGCGATTCTTGTTGTGGCCGCCGATGAGAGCGTAAAGCCTCAAACAAAAGAAGCTATAAAAATAATACTCGACGAGAAGATTCAGGCGATTGTGGCGATTAATAAAATAGACAAAGAGGGATCAAACGTGCAAAAAGTTAAGCAGGATCTGGCATCCGAAAATATTCTGGTTGAAGATTGGGGCGGTCAGATCCCAGTGATTGAGGTATCGGCCAAAAAAGGAACCAACATCAAGGAGCTTCTTGACATGATTCTTCTCGTGGCCGAAGTCGAAGATTTAAGAGAAGACGTGTCTGCTCCGGCTCAAGGCGTCATTATTGAATCAAACTTAGACAAAAGGAGAGGTTATGTGGCCACGGCCCTGGTGCAGAAGGGAATTCTTGGTCTCGGCGACTGGCTTGTGGTCGGAACCGTTGTCGGAAAAGTAAAGTCAATGGAAGATTCCACCGGCCGAATGATGACGGAGGCCGTCCCGGCCCAACCCGTTCTTATTACCGGCTGGCCGTCAGCGCCTCAAATCGGACAAAAATTTGCAGTAACTGAAAATAAGGATAAGGCTATGAGAATTGCTGAAGACAATATCGATCTTTCCCCTCTTATGATGTTCCTCAATCCCAAAAAAGAAGAAAATGAAGAAAGAAAAATACTTAATCTGGTATTTAAGACTGATGTCTCAAGTTCTCTTGAGGCGATAGACAATGCTTTAAGCAGCATTAAATCGGAGCAAGTCGGATACAGAGTATTGGCATATGATATTGGTAACATAGCCGAGGGAGACATCAAGACGGCAATTTCAAGCAAAGCTCAAATTATAGGCTTCAGAGTCGGTATCGAGGAATCAGCTAAAAAACTGGCCGAAAGGGAGGGGATTTCCATCAGAAGTTTTGATATTATTTACGATCTTGTAAACCATGTCCGCGCCGCCATGACTGAATTATTGGAACCGGAGATTATTAAGAATGTAATTGGCAAAATAAAAGTTTTGGCTATATTTAAAAAAGACGCCAGAAGCCAAATTGTCGGGGGTAAAGTTACGTCAGGCAAAATCATCAGAGGAGCGATGTTTGATGTTATAAAAAATGGAGCGATATCAATGTCGGGAAGAATAAGCCAGTTACAGCACAACAAAGAAGAATCCCTGGAAGTGGCCGAAGGTTTGGAAGCCGGCATGAAAATAGAATCCGTCCCCGGCAAAGACTTTTCCCAAATTTCCGAAGGCGATATCCTGGAAATATATCAGGAGGAGAAAATAAGGAGAGAATTATAATCGGTGCCGTGGTGAAGAAGTTACACTGCGGTCTGCAAAACCGCTATACGTGGGTGCAAATCCCACCGGCACCTCAAAAGTTAGTTCTCGCTTTGAAAATGGCTCTTTTAATGATAAAATCGCTATATGCCGGGGTGGCGAAATTGGCAACCGCAGGTGACTTAAAATCACCCGCTCGCAAGGGCTTGAGGGTTCGAGTCCCTCTCCCGGCACCATCAACAAACTAAACGGCTTTTTGGAAGCCAGAAGGTGGGACGCGCGAAGCGCGTCCCAAACGATTCTGCGCGCTCATAAAACATCACCAAACCTCTTCTGGTCATCATTTGATGTTCTACTACAGCACCAAAATCGATTTAAGATGGTCTACCCCTTTCCTTTTTATAAATCTACGATGCTTTCTTTTAACAATTCTATTTGGCTTCTTAGCTGCTCTTGGCTATCTTTTGTTAGTGTCAACATTCTTTTTTCATAACGTAAGTTGATTTTTTCCAACGATTCTAATAGTTGTCTTAATAATTGTCCAAAATCCTCATCTCTCCAATTAGGGTAAGACTCTCTCCGTATATTTTCTTCTCCTCTTTCTCCTTTTGACCACGGTATGAATCTATGTTTGAGATCATATCCTAAACGGTAGGGTCCTTCACTCCAAAAAGCTGTTCGATCAGCTACTAGGATTTGAATATCCTCTACAGTTGGTGGGAGCACATGATCTATAGATCGTCTTTTTTCAGGATTATTCCCGCAATCTTCTTTTTCTTTATTACCATCAAATTTAAGTATTCCAGATTTTTTCATAAATCATTTAAACTCATCCTTTTTTCAACTTGCTCCCATAGCTGACCCCTATCTTTAGATACGGCTTGTTTCTGATCATGCACCCGCGTTCTTCCTGTTTCAGGATTAATCTCCAAATCAGAAGGGCGAAATGTCATATCTCCCCCATTCATCCAATCAAAAAGTCGTCTAGACCACATCCCATCATTATCAAATAATTCATCCTCCTCTGCCTTTCTTTCAGGACCCTCTGGCATAGTTTTAATTTTTCTATGCCATGCATTTAAAATTTCTTTCGCTCAATTAACTCACGAACAGTATTATCGTCATTTATACCCAATTCCGCGAGAATAGTATCAATCTGGTTACCTTCTATCTGATTCCCTCCGGTTAGAATTTCTTTTTTTCCTTCCATATTTTTCTCCTTTTCTCTTATATGGCTTAGCCAACTTCGAGAAAGTTAGTTAATGGTTAATTAATTTGACCTCACTTATAGCTTACCCCCCCCGACACTTTTTGCAATACCCAGTTTATTTTATCAAATCCTCTATTGAAACTCCAAGCGCTTTGGCGATGTTTTGCCATAGTTTGGACACTCGGTTTATCTACTGTTCCGCTTTCGACCTTCATAAGCGTTGTATATTTAATATCCACTTTCTTGGCTAAATCTTCTTGGGTTAATCCAAGTTTAACTCTTAATTTCTTGATATTTTCGCTGATTGTTTTTCCATTTGTCATATAAATAAAGTTTTGGTAGTATTGTAGTATACAATGCCATTAACCTTATTGTTATACTACCAAATAAAATGAATTTAAGCAATAAACTTTTATGGAGTAAAATTGATGTTGCGCGCGAGTGGGAGGGAGAGGTCAAGCGCAACTCAACTTTTGAGTTCTATGGCGCATTTTGCAGAGCAAAAAATTCTTAATTGTTTTTTGCTTCTGCAAAATATGAAATTCAGCGGCGGCGGAAAGCGAGGGCGGGCAAAAATTCATTCCCCCCAACCCCCTTTTTTTTTGCCCGCCCGGGCACCAAAATAAAAAGCCATCAGAGATGGCGAGTCTCTGATGGCTGATGTCGAGCGACCTATTCACACTCAGATTCCAGATTCCAATAATTGCCAATATTCTTAAATGGATTCAGATCTCCAAGGGGGCGTCTGGTGCAAAGTCTAAGTAGTTCGAGGCATCCCGCCAGATGGCAATCAGGCGTACAGCCGACTACATGATCGCCGCTGTAGAGTATTTTTTTCGATTCTGTTTTCTGGGTCCTAAACTCATCGGGTACACACAGAACTTCTTCAACAACTATGCGGCTAACGCCATAATAAACATGCCACAGGCGTGCCGTGACAATAGCCCAAGCACACATGGGGCAGGGCTCACAGGTCACATAGAGAGTGCAATACCGGAGATTCTTGCGGCCCACAATTCTGCCCGCTTCCCGAATTACTACTATTTCTGCATGTGCAGTTGGATCTTGGTCCTGATGGCAACGATTACCACCTTTGGCGATAATCCCATCTTTATACTCGATCGCGGCCCCGACCGGATGATCACTGGATGCTTTATGATTCAAACGAGCTTCTTCTATGGCTGTAGCCATGTACTGGAAAGGTGCAAAGCCCATGACCCTCTCCTACCTCCATCGGTTCAAGATAACTCATAGTATTAAAAAATAGAAAATATGCAAAGAGTTAATAAAAAAGCTATGGCGAGCTTTGAAACCACATATTTTGCAAGAGAGGTCAGGTAGGCGTATAATTGAAATATGAAAAAGGTCGGAACAGTTACCCATTATTACGGGAAAATCGGGGTGGCGATAATAGACCTCGAATCAACCCTTAATGTGGGCGACAATATAAAATTCCAGGGCCATGGCGCCGACTTCAGCCAAGTTGTGGGGTCAATGCAAATTGATCACAAAGAAGTGGCCAAAGCCAAGAAAGGCGAAACCGTAGGCCTGAAAGTGGACCAGAAAGCGGATTCGGGAGCGGAAGTTTACGTTGAGTAATATCAAATTTAATCCCGATGTCTTTTCGTTGTTTTAGATTGGCCGAAGAGGCTATTTTTTATTGTGAAATTTCTTATGAATCTCTCTTAGTTGTTTGTCCGTCACATGTGTGTATATTTGCGTAGTCGTTACAGAGGAATGTCCGAGCATCGCCTGGACAGAGCGGATATCGGCCCCGTTTCTTAATAAATCAGTGGCGAATGAATGTCGTAAAGTGTGTGGAGACACTTTTTTCCCCATGATTCCCGCTTTGGTGGCATGGTTCTGTATTATTCTTTGAATGCTCCGGGGGGTAAGCCTTAAATTAGTTTCTTTCCCAAATCCCCTTTTCGGTATCCTGATAAAAAGCGATTCATCAACATCAGTTCTTTTATTGATGTACTCTGATATGTGATTTTTCGTTTCATCGGAAAGAAAGACAAGCCGGATCTTCTTTCCTTTGCCTACAACCGAAAGCTCTCCTCTTTTTGTGTCAATTCTATCTCTGTCGAGAGAGCACAGTTCCGAAACTCGCATGCCCGTGCTGAAGAGGGTGGAGATAATCGCCTTGTCGCGGAGAGCGTTAAGTTCTTTTCCTTGGGGGGAATCCATGAGGCGGTCTAACTCATCTTGTTCCAAAAACGTCACTTCCCTGTCTTCCTGCTTGCCCAATTCAATTCTATCTGCCGGCACGCATTTAATGCCGATCTTGGTCATGTACTTCAAGAAATTTCTAAGGGCGATTATGTGGTAGTTTTGAGTGGTCTTCTTCAAAGTCTGTCCTCTTTGGTCTCGAACCCTGTTTAAATGGAGTCGGTATTGTCTTATACCTTCCTCAGTGATATCGCTAACGCTTTTTGCTTTGGAAAATTGAATAAACCTATCTAAGTATCGCCCATAGTTT
>Ga0209518_1001733_pt1 | contig 22419 bp, 21 predicted proteins | sample RifGroB1_FD_183993 | JGI IMG/M metagenome (GOLD analysis project Ga0209518, IMG submission 183993) | Groundwater microbial communities from Rifle, Colorado, USA - Groundwater B1 (SPAdes) (version 2) | ecosystem: Environmental > Aquatic > Deep subsurface > Groundwater | place: Rifle, Colorado...
AAACACCACCTACATCTGATGGAGATTTTTCAGAAACTAGATTTAAAGAAGTTTACAACGCTGATTTGGCCAATGGTTTGGGAAATTTAGTAGCCCGCGTAGCTAAACTTTGCGAAAAAGTCGAGCTTGATAGCCTGAACAAATCTAAACTCTCAAAAGAATACGAAGAATTATTCAAAGATTTTAGATTTAATGATGTTTTAAATAATCTCTGGCTGGAAATTTCAAAAATTGATGGAGAAATTGAAAAAGAAAAACCATGGACTATAAAAGATAACGACAAGCTCAAAGAATTACTGCAAAAATGGGTAAATAATATTAATCAAATTGCTTTTGAATTGAAGCCTTTTCTACCCGATACTTCAGAGAAAATACAAACTTTGTTTAGTCAGGCAAAAATTAAACCCATTCCTCCCCTTTTCCCAAGAATTTAGTTGCAAAAATAAATAAATAGGGATACATTCAAAGTGTGCAGACGCTTGTTTTTATAGTTATCAGCTCCCTTATAGTTTATTTTTTCATAATTACTGCGATTAGAATTTTTGGTAAAAGAGAACTTTCTCAGCTTTCCGTAATTGACCTTGTATTTATTCTTTTAATTAGCAATGCTGTTCAAAATGCAATGGTCGGGGGAGATATAAATTTTCTGACAGGAGGAATAGTTGCGGCATTTACTCTTTTTGCTGTTAATTACTTAATGGGAGAGCTCTTCTTTAAGTCGAAAAGATTAAGTAAATTAATTCAGGGAGAACCTTTAATGCTTATTTATAAGGGTAAACTTATCCCCGCTCATTTAAAAAAGGCGAGAATCTCAGATGATGAACTTGAAGCAGCAATAAGAGAACATGGGATAGAAAAAATTTCTCAAGTTAATCTGGCTGTGCTTGAACGAGATGGAAATATAAGTGTTTTATCGAACAATTTTAGGAGAAAAACGATAAAAAAAAGAAAATCTCGGCAAATTCTTTTTCAAGACGAAGATTAGTAGGCTGAAACTCCCAAAACCTGCGCAAAATTATCTTTGAGAAGATATCCCACTACAACTGCAAAAATTGAAACAAGGATAATATAAAGAATCACGTTTTGGGTTGAATGTCCATGTGGACTAAGTTTAAAACTTTGATGTTTAATTTTCTTTTTCGCCATATCAATTAATTATTGCTATAAACACTTATCTCCTGTCAAGGGGGATAGGCATCTTATATAATAGTTCTTATGATCGACGTTCATTGCCACCTAAATTTTAAGGCTTTTGATAAGGATTACGATAGCGTCATTAAGCGCGCCTTTGAAAAAGGAATTACCGGAATAATTAATGTGGGAACTAGGCTAGACTCAAGTCAGAAAGCAGTTGAGTTTGCAAATCAGTATTCAAATCTTTGGGCAATAGTTGGCATTCATCCTCACCACGCGGACAAGCCGGATGAAAATTGGGAGGAGGAAATTCTAAGACTTGCTCAAAACAAAAAGGTTGTGGCAATAGGAGAAATTGGCCTTGATTATTTTCGTTACATTTCAAACGGAGTAGTAGAACCTAAACTTCAAAAAGATATTTTTATCAAACAGATAGAGATTGCAATTAAACTTGGTCTTCCTCTTCAAATCCATAATAGACAAGCAGGAAAGGAAATAGTCGAAATATTATCAAACTATAAAAACTCGCTTCTAAATCCTCCGGGTATGTTTCACTGTTTTGCCGGAAACATTGAAATTCTAAAAAAAATCTTGGGTATGGGTTTTTATGTCGGCTTCGATGGAAATATAACTTATGAGGGCATTGCTCCGGGAGAGGACACCAAGTTATCTGATTTAGCTTTGTATACCCCTCTTGATAGAATCCTCATGGAAACTGATGCACCCTATCTAACGCCCGTTCCTCATCGCGGTAGTAGAAATGAACCTTCCTATGCTATAATTACAGCCAGTTTTATAGCTAATTTAAAGAAAATTCCCTTTGATATTTTTGCTTCAAAAACAGCAGAAAATTCAAAAAGTGTTTTTAAATTAAAATGACATATTTCTTCGATAAAATTTTCAGAAGATACCCTATAAAAACCAGAAGAATTCTAGAAATTCTGCCGGGTAGCGTTTCGTGGTTTCTAATTTTGTTCCCTATTTGGGGATCAATTTTTATTCCTTATGTAGTTGCCGTTTTTATTCTTTTTTTTGATATTTATTGGTTTTATAGATCTTTCTCACTTGTAGTCACATCATACATAGCTTCTAAAAAAATTAAAAAGGCTGAATCCGAAGACTGGCTCAAGAATGCAAAAAAGCTTTCCGATTTCAGTAAAGTTAATCACATAATCATCATTCCAAACTATCAAGAAAGTACAGAAAAGCTGATTAGGCTTATTAATACCCTAAAAGACCAAACTTTTCCGAAAAAGAAAATTCATGTAATTTTGGCGATGGAAAAGAGAGAGAAGCACGCACGTGCTAAGGCAAATGAAATTATAAGGTTATTTGACGGAACTTTCGGCGGAATATATGCAACCTTTCATCCGGACACTCCTGGAGAGGTAAAAGGAAAATCCTCAAACGAAGCATATGCTGGAAAATGGGTCCACGATAAATTTATTAAAAATGGTAATTTGGACATTGATTATCTAACTGTTACCACAGCTGACGCAGATACTTGTTTTGATTTTCAATTTTTATCCTATCTTACCCACAGTTTCTTGACTGACGAAAAAAGATACAATAATTTTTGGCAGTCTGCGACAGTTGACCATAACAATTTCTGGACGGTACCAGCACCAAATAGAATTTTTTCATTCTTCTCAAGCCTTTGGAGAACAGGCTTATTAGTACAAGGGGATAGATTAATTGCCACGTCGACTTATTCTCTATCTTTTAAATTATTAGAAAGAATTGGCTTTTGGGATACCGATGTAATTCCAGAAGATTATCGTATTTTCTTTAAAGCATTTTATAAATTAGGGGGAGACGTTAAAGCAAATCCAATCTTTTTAAAAACATCGCTTGACTCTCCTCTTTCTCATACGTATCTAAGAAGTCTTAAGACTAAATATCATCAGGTAAGGCGTTGGTCCTATGGAGTATCCGATGATCCTTTATTTATAAAATGGTGGTTCACTGTCCCAAATGTTCCTTTTATTAAAAAAACTAAAATTTTATATCATGTTCTTTTGGATCATTTCATGTGGCCGGTAAATTGGTTTATTCTTACAATATTTGCAAATATAATAACGCTTATTAATCCTGTCTTTGCTAGAACTTCTCTTGGATATAATCTTCCGGTAATAGCACGTTTTATACTTTCTTCTACAATAGTTGCTCTCATCGTTATGATTATTATTGATTATAGAAATAGGCCAAAAAATCTTTCTAAATCGAAAGTTCGGGAAATCCTTTTTCCCCTGGAGTTTGTTTTGATGCCAATTGTCGGATTTTTCCTAAATGCACTTCCTGCAATTATTTCTCATACTCAAATAATGTTAGGTCGAAAAATGGAATATAAGGTGACGGAAAAAATATGACTTTGGTTGAAAGGTTGGAAAAAAGTGTAAGTTTTTGGTTTCTTCTAGTTATTTCTTTTATATTCTTCCTTTTAAGATTTCCATCTCTTTTTGAGCCATATTGGTATGGTGATGAAGGAGTTTATCAGGTTATTGCACTTATTTTACAGGAGGGAGGAAGACTTTATACTGATTCCTGGGATAATAAGCCTCCATTTTTATTTATAATCTACTATCTTCTAAGTGGAGACCAGTTCCTTGTCAGACTTACTTCTCTTATCTTTGGATCCATATCAATTGTCTTTTTTTATTTTCTCTCAAAGAAACTTTTGGGGCAAAAAATATCAATCTTAACTACTGTGTTTTTTGCTTTCTTTCTTGCAACTCCTCTAATCGAGGGGAATGTTGCAAACACGGAAAACTTTATGGTTTTTCCAATTACGTTGGCAATATTTTTGTTTTCTAGTTTTATAAAAAACAGGCGTAAATTTAAATTTCTTTATGTTTCATCATTCATCCTAGGAATAGCTTTTCTTTTTAAAATTGTTGCCATTTTCGATTATTTATCGATATTCACATTTCTTCTTTTGACTCAAATCGAAAGCAAGTTCTCTTTAATAAAGTTAATAAAAAATTCAAATATCTTTATAAAATCTGTTTTTTCTTTTATTTTTTTAACCATTCCTGTTTCCTTATATTTCTTAGTTGATGGAAACTTTAGAGATTTTATAGATGCTTTTCTTCTCAAAAATTTTGCATATGTTAATTACAAGAATCAATTAATAATCCCGCAGGGTCTTTTAATTGTAAAAGTAATAATTCTTGTGCTTTTTATTTTTCTTCTCTACAAAATCCGCAATAGATTGAAGAGGGAATACCTTTTTATTTTAATATGGCTCTCTTTTTCCCTTTTTAACACCTTTTTTTCTCACCGTCCTTATACTCATTACTTATTGACTCTTCTGCCAAGTTTTTCTCTGCTTTTAGGACTTATTCTTTATGACAAAATTAACAGATTAAGATTTTTAATCTTATTTCTAGGAACAACTCTCATAGTTCTTTCATATTTCACTCTTTATCCAAAAAGTTTTAGTTATTATCTAAATTTCATGAATTTTTTAACCGGTAAAAAAACGCTTTATGAGTACAGAGCCTTTTTTGATAAAAATACGCCCAGAGACTACGAAATTTCTAATTTCATTAAAAAAAATACAAAAGAATCCGATAATATTTACTTATGGGGAGACAATACCCAAGTTTATTCTCTAGCTAGAAAAACTCCGCCGGGCAGATACAGTGCAAACTATTACATATTTTTTTATAAAGACGGTTTTAAAAATACAACAATCGGCCTAGCAAAAGAAAGGCCGAAATATGTAATAATTATGCCAGTTAATGAAGCCTATCCTTTTTCACTCTCAAATTATAAATTAACTATAAACATCATGGGTGTTGATATTTATGAAAGAGTTAATTAGTATTTTAAAAAGAGATAAGATTGTTTTTAGACTTCTTAATCTGTCATTGGTATTCATAGCGATAACTGTTTTATATATTTTATTTGAATATAGAAACCTACCTCCTCTAATTCCTTTATTTAATCAGCTTCCTTGGGGAGAAAAAAGACTTAGTGTGACTTTGGGAATTTTTATTCCACCAGCTTTAGTTTTACTGATAGTAGTAATAAATTCTATTCTTACTTCAATTATTTATCAAAAAAATCCGTTACTTGGAAGGTTATTATCAATCACTGCTTTTATAATTTCTCTTCTCACGTTTTTATTTATTGTAAGGACAATTACTATAATTGGTTAACTCATGGAAACAGAAAAGTTTGTAATTTTCTTACCGTTTTTAGTAGCTTTTTTAACTACAGCTATAGTGACTCCTTTGTCTATTGTTTTATTAAAAAAATTAAACATTGTTGATGATCCTAAAAGAAAACACCCTGCAATACTTCATAAAGTTCCTATTCCTAGAGGAGGAGGCGTTCCCCTTTTCTTGGGAGTCTTAATTTCGTCTATTATTTTCTTGCCATTAAATAAAATAGTTTTGTCAATTATTTTGGCATCTTCTATAGCTTTAGTTTTAGGAATACTTGATGATAAATATGACATCTCTCCGTATAAAAGATTTATTGTAAATATCTTGTGCGCAATAATTGTTGTGGGAGCAGGAATCAGTGTTCCTTTCATTACAAATCCTTTAGGTGGTATTTTATTTCTTAATCAATTTTCATTTGATTTTAATATCCTTTCATTTTCAATTCATTTACTGCTTTCAGATGTAATTGCTGTTATTTGGATTGTTTGGGTAATGAATATGCTTAATTGGAGTAAGGGAGTGGACGGACAAATGCCCGGGATTGTAGCTATTTCTTCCTTCGTTATTGGAATATTAAGTTTGCGTTTCCCAATAACTGAGGAAGCTACGTTTATAAGCGCTACTCTTTCTTTTATAGTCACTGGTTCAGCTCTGGGGTTTTTGCTCTATAATTTCTATCCAGCCAAAATTTTTCCAGGTTATGGTGCTACAGCAATTTATCTAATTCTTAGCGTAGTCTCTATGCTCTCGGGAGCAAAACTAGCGACTGCGATTCTTGTTATGGGTGTCCCCCTTGCAGATGGAGCATATACTATTGCTAGAAGAATTTATGAAGGAAAGTCCCCTTTCTGGCACGATAGAAAACACCTTCACCATCTTTTATTATCCAAAGGACTCAACCAACGAAAAATTGCGTTGTTTTACTGGACCATTTCTGCTATATTGGGGACGCTTAGTTTAGTTTTAACAAGTAAAGGTAAGCTTTTTGCAATCATAATGGTTGTAATACTTGTCGGGGGCGCTTTATATTTTTTAAATTTTTCTTTACGTTTAAAAGATGCTAAAAAACCTCTTTAATATATTAAGACTTCTTCGGCCTAGGCAATGGGTAAAAAACTTGGCAATATTTGCAGCCATTACATTTTCTGGAGATCTCTTTAATACCCCTCTATTAATCAAAGTAGTTCTTGGTTTTCTTGTTTTCTGCGGATTATCTTCAGGAAGCTACATTATAAATGACATAGTTGATAGAAAAAAGGATAGTCTTCACCCTTTTAAAAAATTTCGACCAATTGCCCATGGAGACATAAAGCCGGGATTTGCTCTTTTATTAGCGTTTGTTTTGATAGCATTATCTTTTATTCTCTCAAGCCTGATAACACCAGCTTTTGTCTTTATAGCTGTAGTTTATATACTACTTCAGATCTTTTACTCTACAATCTTAAAATCAATAACAATTATTGATATTCTCGCAATAGCAGCTGGATACATTATTAGAGTTTATGGAGGAGAATTTGCTACTGGAATTCATATTTCGGTATGGATGCTTTTGACCACAATATCTATTTCGCTTTTCTTGGCTATCGGCAAAAGAAGATCAGAGCTTACTTTAATATCGGGACATAAAAAAATAGATATTGCAGCTACCAGACAAACGCTTTCTCATTATTCCGAGGGACTTTTACATGTTTATGCCTCAATTTTTGCAACAGGTACGTTTATTTCTTACTCCTTGTTTACCTTTTTAGAAAATCCTAAAGGTATAAATATTCCCTTAGACCCTGTTTTTCCAGATTTTTTGCCTACTTTTTTTCAAAGAAAATGGTTAATGATTACAATCATCCCAGTAGTATACGGGCTTATGCGCTATCTTCAGGATATTTATGAAAAAAATGAGGGAGAAAGTCCAGAAAAGGTACTTTTTTCTGACAAACCGCTTCTTTTAACAATTCTTATCTGGGTAATAATGGTAATTGGTGTAATTTATTTTGTTGGAAGATAAATTAGGTTTTTTTGGCATAATCCGAAGAAATCCAGCCATTTTCTCCATTCTCTAATTTAATTTCGTACCAGCCTTCTTTTTCGGAAATTAAATCAAATGTTTCACCGGGCTCAACTTGACCTACTTCAGAAGAGGATAAAGAAGCTTCACTTCTAACTCTTAAAAAGCCGGTTGGTGTAGATAAAATGGTTACTTTTGTGCCCATGGAAGTGGAGGGAGCTATCTTTGCCTCAGGACTTGCCTCTTTTATACTAAGATAGGCAATTATTTCTACTTTGAAATTTTCAACTGCTCTTATCTTTATGGTTTTCTCATTATATCCGTCCTTAATTATTTTTATCTCATGGTCTGAGGCAGTAACTCTCTTCAACAATATTGGAGTGTAGCCTACGAAATCACTATCTAAGTAAATAAGGCTATTGTTAGGAAGTGAGACTGCTAAAACCTGCGGATCTTTATTCTCTATCTCGGAAAGAGTAATCATAGCTCCGCTTGAGGATTTGTTTTTTTCATAGGTTCGATCGACAACAGTTAGAACTGACGGATTAATTTTTATTTTTTCTTCAAATGGTTTAAGAGTTGTATCGTCCGGTACAAGTCTTAAACTGTATTTCTTTGATTCTAAAAATTTAGGAAGATCGCAAAGACATAGTGGGGTTTGTCCGATTAGTTTTCCGTCCAAATAAACTGTGCTTCGAGGAATAGCGGTAACCTGAAGTGCTCCTTTTCCGTTATCGTTATTAAGAACTAAAACAAAAACCAGAAAAATAATTGTTATGAAAATAAGAGGAATAATAAAAAGGGCAATTTTTCTTCGCATCGAGCTATAGATATTTTAATATAGCAAAGAAAAATTTAGTAGTCCATGCCGCCTGGGGGCATTGCTGGAGCCTGTTCTTTCTTTTCATCCGGATCGTCGGCAACTAGTGCTTCTGTTGTAAGTATCATTGTTGCAACTGAAACTGAATTCTGAACAGCAGTTCTAACCACTTTTAAAGGATCGACAATTCCAGCTTTTAACATATCGACTGGAGTTGCATTCTCCATAGATTCAAGTGTCAAAACATCAAATCCTTGTCCATTTGCCGACGCTTCTCTTGCTTTTGCTATTAATTGGCCCGAATCTAAGCCAGCATTTTCCATTAATTTTTTAAAGGGTGCTTCAAGAGCATTCTTCACAATTTCAAATCCAAATAATTCATCTCGTGAAGCATTTGGATTTCCCAAGTCTTTGTTTGTCATCCTATTTGAAATATCAAGAAGAGCAACTGCTCCACCTGGAACAATTCCTTCTTCAAGCGCGGCTTTTGTCGCAGCAACCGCATCATTAACTCTCTCTTTTTTGTCCTTAAGTTCAACTTCTGTCGCGGCTCCTACATTTATTACCGCTACTCCACCCGAAAGCTTAGCCAATCTTTCCTGGAGTTTCTCTTTATCAAAATCAGAAGTAGTTGTCTCAATTGCTCTTTTTATTTGGGCAATTCTTGCGTCTAAATCCTTTTTACTTCCTTTTCCACCAATAATTCTGGCGTTTTCTTTATCTGCCCATACCTTCTCTGCTCTCCCACACATTTCTACTGTTACGTTTTCAAATTTTATTCCTGTATCTTCAGATATTACTGTTCCACCTGTTAAAATAGCGATATCTTCAAGCATTTCTTTTCTTCTATCTCCAAATCCGGGTGCTTTAATAGCTAATGTATTGAATGTTCCTTTGAGTTTGTTAATCACAAGAGTTGCTAAAGCTTCCCCTTCTATTTCGTCTGCAATAATTACGAGATTTTTGGAAACCTTGACTAGATTTTCAAGAAATGGTAAGAGTTCTTGGAGATTTGAGACTTTTTTATCTGTAATAAGAATATATGGGTCTTCAATTTCTGCCTCCATTTTATCTGGATTTGTTACAAAATAGGCGCTGGCAAAACCTTTATCAAACTCCATTCCCTCTTTATACTCAATTTCCGTAGTTAATCCTCTTCCCTCCTCAACTGAAACCACGCCATCTTTACCAACTTTTTGAAGTGCTTCCGCAATAAGATTTCCAAGCTCTGAATCTCCTGCGGAAATAGTTGCAACATTCGCAATATCTCCTGTTTTTATTGCTTTAGCCATTTTTTTAAGTTCTACAACGACAAACTCTCCAGCCTTTTCTAGACCTTTTCTCATTATCATAGGATTGGCCCTAGCAGTTATCATTTTTATTCCTTCGTTAACTATGGCTCTTGTTAATATCGTCGCGGTCGTTGTTCCATCTCCAGCAACATCAGAAGTTTTACTAGCTGCTTCTTTAACTAATTGAGCCCCCATGTTTTTAAAAACCTCTTTGAACTCTATTTCTTTAGCAACGGCAACACCGTCATGCACTACATTAGGAGCTCCCCATTTTTTATCTAAAGCAACATTTCTACCTTTAGGTCCGAGTGTCGTCGCTACCGCATCTGCGAGCTCATTCACCCCTTTTAGTAGTTGCTCTCTTGCTTCTTCAGAATAAATAATTTTTTTCGCCATAATTTGTTAATTTAAAACAGCTAAAATATCTTTCTCTTCAACTAATATCCATTCCTCCCCGCCTACCTTAACTTCGTTTCCTCCCCACTTCTTATACATTACTTTTTGACCGACTTTAAGATTAACTGGCAAAACTTTACCTTCAGGATTTCTATGACCTGGGCCTACAGCCATAACCTGGCCCATTTGAGGTTTCTCGCGAGCGTTATCCGGAAGAACTATCCCAGACGCAGTTTTTTTCTCTGCTTCTAGAGGCTTTATTAAAACATTATCAAGAAGTGGATTGATTTTTAATGTCATAAACTAAAAGACAAAATATCAGTCCGACATTTTGTCTGCTAATTTATACAACAAAAGTGTTTTTATGTCAATATCCTTTCCTTGACATAACAAGCTCATTTTCTATACGATAAGATTGAAAATGGCAAAATTCTCTCTACCTCATCTATCGAGGAAGTCACTCCTTTTACTTGGAATACTTACAGTACTGGTAATTGCCATTCCCCTTACAGTTTTCCTTGTACAACAACAGCAAGAGGTGCGCTCAAGAGCTGAAATAGCAACTGTTCTTTCTTTGACTCCTTCATCAGCTGACAAAAAGGTGGGAGACCCGGTTTCGTTTGATATTATGGTTAATCCCGGTGTAAATCAAGTTAATTTTATCAATTTAGTTATTACCTATGATTCGACTAAACTTGAGGCTGATAAGGATAATCCCAATCTATTTGAAATCAATCCGACGTCTCATCTTACAGTTCTTTCAGGACCAAACGTTGATAGTAATACTATTTCTATTACTCTTTCTGAAGAAGATCCAACCCAGCCAATCACCCAAATAACAAAAGCTGGTACGATTAATTTAGTTGCCTCTGCTCCGACTGAAACTACTGGAACCAGGCTTAGTTTTGATGAAACCCAAACTATTGTTCGCTCTTTAGGCGGAACTGATCCGAGTAATGTAAGCGTTCTTTCAAGCTCTCAAGGAGCTACTGTTCAAATTAGCGGAGAGGTTAGCCCAACTCCTACGCCAACAACTACTCCTACAGCTACAGCGACGCCCACTACAATTCCCACCACTTCTCCCTCTCCCACTAATAGTCCTTCTGCTTCTCCAAGTACTTCGCCCACCGCTGGGGCAAGTCCGGCAACTGGCTCTGCTCCTATTTGTTCCGGACTAACTCTTGAAGGAGAAAGTCAGGGCGATGCGCCCTTTGCCGTGACTCTAACTACTACCGGGGATGATTCAGACGGAACTATTACTAAAGTTACTTTTAATTTTGGCGACGGAAATATCGAGGATATTACAGACTCAGGGGGAGTCGGCAGCGAATCAATTAATGCTCAGGTCACTCATACTTATGACGAGCCTGGAACATTTACTGCTCAGGCCACTTTAACAGATAATGATAATAATACTAGCTCCGAGAGTGATTGCAGTCAACAAATTATTGTTACGGGTCCCTCTATCTCTCCAACTCCGAGTCCTACACCTATTCCGCCGACAGGACCTAGTGCTACAGTTGTTGCGGCTGGAGTTTTGGGAATAGCGCTTACTGTCCTGGGAGCATTTCTTTTTCTAGTTCTCTAATTTTCTTTTAGCAGAGCGTAAAGAGCATTTTGAGGAATCTCTATTTTTGAGGTTTGTAAAAGTTTCGATTTTCCTTTTTTTTGTTTATCTAAAAGTTTGTCTTTTCTTGTTCTATCTCCACCAGACATTTTGGCCAATACATCTTTTCTAAAAGGCGGAATTTCCTCTCTTGCAATAACTACTCCTCCAATCTCTCCCTGGACTATTTGTCTAAATTGTTGACGCGGCAAACTTTCTTTAAGTTTAGTTATTTTCTTCCTAGCGATTGACGCTGCTTCATCTTTATAGGCCTTTTCGGATAGGACATCGATTAAAACACCGTTAATTAAAATATTTATATCCGAAAGATTTGCAATTCTATAGTCGATTAGTTCGTAATCTAGGCTTGCAAATCCCGAAGAAATAGATTTTAATTCTGCGGACAAACCTTTAATAAGCACCGAATAGGGGATTTCATACTTCGCGATCATATTGTCCTCTAAATACTTTATATCTATTAGTTTTCCTTTTCTTTTTTGACATAAATTCATTATGGATCCTAAATACTTTTGCGGAGAATAAATTAGTAATCGGACATAGGGTTCATAAAATATTCCTGGGTCTTCTTTTTTATAAAGTATCTGCGGCATTGTTAAAATAATTTCAAGATTATTTTCTTTTTCTATTCTTTCTTTTGTAATTTCAGCATGCAAAAGTCCCAAAAAACCAACTCTAAAACCATTTCCTAAAAATGCTGAAGATTCATCAGAAATAGTAATTGAAGAATCGTTTAAAGAAATCTTGGAAAGCGATTGCCGAAGTTTTATTAGATCAGCGCTATTCTTCGGATACATACCAAAAAAGATCATCGGCTTTGGACTAAAATAGCCTGGAAGCGGAGTAATCTCTTTATCTTTAATAAAAACAGTGTCTCCTACCCTTGCTTGTCTTATGTCCTTAATTCCTGTAACTATGTATCCTATTTCTCCGAGACTTAAGCTTTTTTGGGAAACAAGCGAAGGAGAAAAATAGCCTAAATCATTTACTATACTTTCAGTTCCGTTTTGATAAAGTTTTATTTTTTGATTTTTATCTAAAATCCCATCAAAAACTTTTATATATAAAATAACTCCCCTGTGTTCATCAAAAACAGCATCGAAAATTAAAGCTTTAAAACTATTCTTTTCATTACCGTAAGGAGAGGGAATTTTTTCTAAAACCTCATTGAGTAAATTTGAGACATTTTTTCCTGTTTTGGCAGATATCTCTAGAATTTCCTCCTTTTTAAAACCAAATACTTCGACTAATTGATTCCTTGTTTCATTAACCCTCGCCGCTTCTAAATCAATTTTGTTAATAACCGGGATTATCTTAAGCCCTTCTTTTTTAGCCGTAATATAATGAGCGACTGTCTGAGCTTGAATTCCCTGGGTGGCATCGACTAGAAGAATCGCTCCCTCGCAAGCTGCCAGAGTTCTAGATACCTCATAAGAAAAATCGGCGTGCCCGGGCGTATCTATTAAGTTTAACATATAACCGTTATAAAACATTCTAACTGGCGCGAGTTTTATTGTTATTCCATGTTCTCTTCCGATGGGATTCTGATCTAGAAACTGCTCATGCATTTTTGACTTTGGAATAGTTCCGGTAATCTCGAGAAGTCTATCAGCAAGCGTGGATTTACCGTGATCAACGTGGGCGATAATCGCAAAATTCCTTATCTTGGAGGTACTATTCATGCTTTATCTACGGCTTAGTTTCAATAATGCTTTGTGATTTACCTAAAATTTCCCTCCAATTTCCAAGATGGCGGAAAAGTAGAAGAAACGTGCTTGCTTCCTTAACGTTAAAAAACCAGGTCAAAAATAGATAGAGGCTAAACCCTGCTATGCTTGAAATGCCGGTTAATAGAAGCAGATTTATTGTCCGTGTTGTATCAAACACCAATTGATCTAATAGTTTTATCGGGATATAAAGAGCAAAACCCATTGCAAACGCAGATATTAAAATTTTAAGCTGTGGAAGGAAAAAAAGCTCTTTATTAAAAATTCCACCAACCCTTCGGTTAAGAAAAAACATAAGTAATGCGATATTTAAAATTGAAGTGATAGAAAAAGCAAGAGCGATTGTTTCCACGCCTGTGGGAATTAGTCTAATCGAATCTTGGTAATTATATGCTAATTTATCAAAGAAAGGCTCCCAGCTTAAAACGAATAAAGCTGACAAAAGAAGCATAATTCCAGTTGTAATCGAACCTATAATTAGGGGGGTTTTGGTATCATGTAAAGCGTAAAAACCTCTATAGGCAAGGTATGAAAGCGCCTGGGCAAAAATTGAAAGAGTGAAGAAACCAAGAGTTCTTCCAGTTAAAACTGTTGCTTGCCAGTCGAACTGTCCCGCTCCATAAATAAGCCTTACAACAGGAATTCTAAGAATAAGTAGTATTGCAGAAACGGGAAGCACTAAATAAAGTGTTTGATTAAAACTTGTTAAAAAGGTTTGTCTAAAATCAGAGAGATTATGTCTTTCTCGGGATAATATAGGAAAGGCTGCTTGAGCAATTGTTTGCCCGAAAAGGACAATCGGAGCAAAGGCTAGTGTTTGTGCATAATCAAAAATAACATAATTTCTTCCGCTTTGTGGGATGAAAGATATTAAAGAAAGAGTAATAATTGTTCCAATTTGAAAAACCACTATTGATAAGGTTCGAGGCCACATAAGTCTTGAAACACTGGATATCCCCACTGTTTTAAAAGAAAAATTAAGCCTAAATTTAAAACCTACTTCTCTAACTAAAGGCAATTGAACCACCATAAATATAAGCGAACCGAGTATCACACCAACTGCAGGAGAATAAATGCCAATAAATTTATTTAAGAATAAAATCCCAATTATAATCCCCAGGTTATATAAGGCAGCAGCAATACCTGGTATAAAAAAATGATTATGAGATTGGAGCATTGAAGAAAAAAATGATCCAACTAGAAAAATTAATTCTCCGATCAAGATAACTCTCATTAAATTTGTCATAAGTGTCATTTGATCAGGACTAAAGCCTGATCCTAAATTTAGAATTTGTAAAAAAATCGGAGCAAAAATGAATAGGAATGATCCTAGAAAAGAAAAAACCAATAACCCAAGACATAAAACAGTTGAAGCCATTTTATTTGCTTCTTCCTTCTTGTTTTTTGCTAAAAGATCAGTAAAAACCGGTATAAATGCGGAAGATAGCGCGCCTGCTATTACTAATTGAAAAATGAAGTCGGGAAGTTTCGATGAAGCTAGATAAACTCCTAATGTATCTGATGCTCCAAAAACTGAAACTAAAAGTCTTTGTCTTACAATTCCTAATATCTGCGACAAAATCACAGTGACCATTAGGATTAATGCTGCGGATAGAATATTTGTCTGTCTTTTAGTGAAAACGCTTATTCCTTTTTTGAATAGATCGCTAGGCATGTATTGCGATTAAAAGTATAGCATGCTAAAATGCGCCTATGCCAGTGACAAAATCTGCGAAAAAAAAACTAAGAAAAGATAGAAAGAGGGAAAATCTTAATCAAGCCCTAAAAGTCAAGCTTAAAAAAGCAGTAAAACAGACAATTAAAGCTCCTACAATAAAAAAAATTAGTGAAGCAAGCAAAATTATTGATAAGGCAGCAAAAAAAGGTATTATTCATAGTAATAAGGCAGCAAGACTTAAGTCGAGATTTTCAAAGCTTCTTCCTTCAAATAAATCAAAAAAACGAGGCTAAATCTTCCTATTTTTCTTTGACTTTAAATTAAAAAACACCTAGACTAAAAGTAGCAGTGACAAAAGCATTATCCATTAACTTAGTTCGGACAAAAGTTAATATTCTTGATGAATTTATTAAGTGGGCGCTTACCATCGGACGCGGACTGGTTATAGCAGTAGAAATAGTGGCCCTCTTCACTTTTCTTTATAGATTTACTCTCGATAGACAAATCATTGACACGAGAGAAAAAATAAAACAACAACAAGCTATTGTAAGTTATCTAAAAGACAGAGAGGATAAATATAGAAATCTGCAGCAAAGATTGCTCGCTTCTGAAACTTTATCTGTAATGGCTCCTGCAGAAACAAAAATTATCAATGACGTTGTTTCAATGGTCCCCCCAGAAGTTAATCTTAAATCGCTTTCATTGTCTGATACATCCCTAAATATTAGTGTTGGCGCACAATCAATAAACTCATTAACTGATTTTATTAACTCTCTTAAGAGATACAAAGAAATAAACACAATAAATATAAACCGTGTACAAAATAAGGCATCTGAATCATCAATTTCAGTCGACATAAGCTGTACTCTAAAAACAAATGAAAAAAATTAATCTTAATTTTTTTAAAAAAATTCCCAGCGCTACATACGTAGCTTATTTGCCTGATTTTAAAAAAGAAAAAACTCAACAATTTGTAACTGTTGTATTTACGTTTGTTGCTTTAACTTTTTTTGCTTTATTTGCAATTAATCCTACTCTTAGTACGATTGCAAAGCTTAAAAAGGAACTTAAAGACGACCAGTTTGTTGAACAACAGCTAAAACAAAAAATTGCAAATTTACAAAGTCTTCAAAATGAATATGGAGAGGTAGAAAAAGATTTAGAGGTAGTATTAAAAGCTATTCCTGAAAATCCTGATGCCCCTATACTCGTTGCTGATATACAAGGTTTTGCTGTTTCAGAAAATGTTAATTTAACTGGAACTCAGGTCTTTGAGGTAGAGGTATCAAAAGCTGACACTCCGCTTGGCTACTCTTCTTTCGTATTTAGTTTAACTGCAGAAGGAAGCTATGAAAACCTTTATAACTTTATTGAAAAATTATCTCGAATGCGAAGGATCATATCTTTTGAATCTATTTCTCTTACTAAAACGTCCTCAGATAATTCAAATTTAGTCTTAAACTTAAAAGGAAATTCATTTTTCAAAAAATAAAATGAAACAGAAAGACATAATTTTAATTGTAATCCCGGCTTTTATTATTACTGCCTTGTGGGTAATATTTAGCATTTATCATAATTTAGTCGCGTCAACTATTTCAAGTCCGCTTTCCGTTCAAATTCAACCGATCTCAGGCACTTTTGATACGGGTGCAATAGAAAATATTAAAAAAAGAATAGAAGTAGAACCCATCTATCAAATAAGTACTTCTAGTGAAACTTCTGCTAGTCAGGCAGCTGAACCCACACCAGTGGCTTCAGCGGAAGGAGATTTATTGCAATGAGAGAATCAATCTGGAGCAAAAAAATTCCGACGCTTTTAGGAATAGTATTTATATTTGCAGGAATTATAATTACAACTTTTTTAGTCAATCAAACAACACTTTTTAGAATTAAGGCAGGGGGCTCAAATATTCCTAAAAACGTAAAAATTACGAATATTACAGATGGTTCTTTTACTGTTTCTTATCTAACAGATGACTCTGTTCTGGGTTCTGTTAATTTTGGCAAAGGAGAAAATCTTGATCAAACAGCGCTCGATGAAAGAGATTTAGTTAGCGGAAAACCCAACCCCTATAAAGTACACAGCGTCACTACAAGAAATCTTTCTTCTGCCACTGAATATAGTTTTGCAATCGTTTCCGGAACAGATAGATTTGTAGATAATGGGGAGCCATATAAAATAATTACAGGAGAAAAAGTTGAATCGGAGCCCTCTCAACAAAAACCGCTTGCAGGGAAAATTATAACTGAGATTGGAGATCCGCCTGAAGAAGGAGTTGTGTATTTAAGGATTGAAGGGGCACAAGAAGCATCTGTCCTATTGAAAAACGATGGGTCTTATATTCTTCCGCTAAACAGCCTAAGGTCTGAGAATAATTCTTCTTACTTTGATTTTTCTGAAGACACAATTTTAAACTTATCAGTATTTGGGGATTCAACTTCTTCAAACACCACCCTTTCTCTTTCGCAAATTAATCCTGTTCCTGTAATTACGTTGGGGCAAAACTATGATTTTAAAGAAAATAAGATAATTTCAAGTGAATCTTCACCCACTCCACAACCGACCCTACCAGAAAACAAGGTAAATTCATCTACTAACCAAACTAGTGTGGAGGTACCAAAAGACAATCAAACTTTTTCAGATCAAAAACCCGAGTTTAGTGGAGTTGTAAGTCCAAATCAAAAAGTGGAAATAGAGATTCATTCAGATGAAAACCTAAAAACTAGTGTAAGCGCTGACAGTTTAGGAAATTGGGCTTTTAGACCAAATAAAAATCTATCTCCCGGGGAACATACTATTACTATTTCGACTAGCGATCAAAATGGATTTATAACAAGAATCACTAGAAAATTTACGGTTTATGCCCAAGGTAGCCAATTTACAGAGTCTACCCCATCAGGAAGTGCTACTCCAGTTCCAAGCCCCATTCCCTCAATCAGTCAAACGCCTGAAATCTCCCCCAGCTCAACTCCTACAACTCTGCAAACGCCCACTCTGGAAGCCAGTCCATCGCCTAGTATTTTCCCCCCAACGGGCCCTAACGGATTGCTTGGTCTCGGAGGACTGGGAATAGGTGTTATTTTGACAGGAATAATGATATTCTTTTTAGCTGCCAGACTTATCTGACAAAAATCTTCAAATGCGAGCGTGGATAAAAAATCAGAAAAAACCTCTTCTTATACTTCTTTTTTCTTGGGGGCTTTTTTTTAGCTATTCCTTTTCAAAAATGATAGGAATAAAAAATAGTGATCTATATATTGGTCATCCTAATGCTTGGAGTGACTGGGCTCTTCATATTGGTATTGCAAATATTTTTAATTATAAAAACCCTTCCGACTGGTTCTCCTATCACCCAATCTATGCTCAAGGTAAATTCACGTATCCTTTCTTATCTGATTTTATTTCAGGAATCTTTGAAAGAATTGGTTTTTCCCTATCCTTATCATTTATCGCACCCTCTATACTAACTTCTTTATTTTTAATAGTTGGAATTTATTTATTTTTTCTTATCATCACTAACTCAAAAAAGGCTTCACTGCTAGGAATTTCTTTTTTTATGCTCTCATCCGGTCTCGGTTTTGTAAATTTTATAAAGGATTTTTTATCAAACCCTTCTATTGATCTTTTACTTTATCCTCTAGCGAAATATTCAAACTTCGCTACCTACGACTGGTATACGGGCAATGTAATAGTAGGGCTGCTTATTCCACAACGAGGATTTTTACTAGGAATGACAGTTGGCATTTGGGCACTAATTGGCCTGATTTATTCTTTAAAACAAACAACAAACAAAAATTTTACAATTATTTCTGGGGCATTAGCAGGCTTACTTCCTATTATACATCCTCACAGTTTTATTGCGGTAGTCTTACTATCTGGTTCTATTTGTTTAATAAACTCAAGGCAATGGAAAACCTGGATATTTTATTTTATTCCTGCTTTCATGGTTTCTATTACTCTTTTTACGGTTTTTATATGGGGAGGTGTTGAAAATAAAACTTTTTTTCAAATTTTGCCAGGATGGACCTCAACCGGGGGCATTCTAGGTTGGGCTAAGATGTGGATGACTCTCTGGGGAGCTATGATTCCTCTCTCGATTTTTGGAGTTTATATTCTTTATAAATTAAAGAGGGATAAAAAAATATTATCCATCGCTTTTGGATTTTATTTAATTTTTATTATCTCTAACTTTTTTTTATTTCAACCGGTCAGATGGGATAACACTAAACTTTTTTGGTGGTCATACCTCGGATTCTCAATTTTCTCTTCATATGTTTTGATAATTTTTAGCAAAAGGGGTTTATTGCTTAAAATATTTTCGGTTTTAATAGGAATATCTTTAATTTTTACAGGAATTCTCGAACTTCTAAACTTTATCCAGTTTGATAAACACACCTATAGATTATCAAGCCGAGACGAAATTAATTTGGGACAAGAAATAAGACAAAAAACAAAGCCCAATGAGATATTCTTAACTGCCCCTAAACATAATCATCTTGTAAGCCTTTGGGGGGTCAGGCCAATTTTAATCGGGTATACGGCTTGGGTTTGGAATTTTGGTTTTAATCACAGTCAAACAGAGCAAGACACATATCAGATGTTTAAAGGAGGAAATGAATCACAAGTTTTACTTAAAAAATACAAGATTAGCTACATATTTATTGGCCCAGCGGAGATCAATGAATTTCATGCAAACAAAAATTATTTTCAATCAAATTTTCCATTAATTCTGTCAGATAAGGAAAATAAAATTTATGATGTTAGAAATCTATTAAAATAGGGGTTTTGATAGAAGAAATAAAATGGAATTAAAAGTCATCCAGGAAATTGAAATAGCTAGAACAATTTGTTTTGCCAGCGAATGTTTTGTTAAAAATTTCCCCCAGAAAAAATAAAAAGGAAGAACCATAAGCATGTACCTGCTTGTCCCCAAAATAAAACTTTGGTTAATTGTTAATAAAATTACTCCGAAACCAAAAATCATAAAAAATGCATTTATATTTTTTTTTGCTAGAATTAGTGTAATAATCATTATTGAAAGCATTACTAAATCCGTTCTCCACATTGTCGAAAGACTTCCAGAAGATAATGCATATCCAATTAGATTTCCAAAACCTATCCATGGAAACACTAGCTGATGGTACCAATTAATTCTTTGCGCTTCTAAAAATGCAAGGGGAGTTCCGTAATTTATGTATTGAAAATAGAGAAAAATTAAAAAAGGCAATAAAGAAATTGCAATATAAATTGGCCAGAGAAAAATTTTTATTTTTTTTCTGAATAAATAATAAAAAAGTGCTGGAATAAGTATTATGCCTGTGAGTCTAGTTATTAAAGACAAAGATATAAAAACCGAAGCGTAAAAAAATTTTTTATTTTCCAAAAGAATAAAACTTAAAAGAACAACAAATAAAAATAGACTTTCACTGTAAGGAACCGTTAGGAAAATAGAGGTTGGGAAGAATGAAAATAAGAGTACAGAGTTAATTGCGGCATCTTTTCCCCACCTATCTCTTGCTATTTTATAAATTAAAACTGCGCTGCAAATTCCAAATACTAAATTAAGGCTTAGAGCTGAGAATAAAATATCTGCATGACTTATTTCCGAAAAAATTCTTACTATAAGCGGGAAGAGAGGAAAAAAAGCAATATAGCTTCCTGCGTCTTTGTAACTGCCGAAAAATTGGTATCCTTCTTTGGCTATAGATAAATAAGTATTTGCGTCCCATTGACTAAATTGAGGGATCCCAAAATTATAGGTAAAAAGGAAACTGAAAATAAAGAAAATTAAAATTCTTGAGACTAGAAAAATCCCTAGAGCTTCTTTATATTTTTTAAATAAATTTGTAAAAATGGTTTTCATATTGGAAATTTTTGATAGAAAAATAGCGTCCCGAATAAATTTATTATTATTCCGTAAATTAAAATAAGCAACAGAAATAAACTGGAAATGCTTTCAACAGCAAAAGCAGACATTAAAAGAGCAAGTGGCACTATATCTGCAATATATCTGCTACCAAACTGGACCCAGCCAGTAGCAAAATATAAAAGTATAAGAACGAACTCAAAAACTAAAACCAAGGCAGATACAAGGAGAAAATAAAGTTTTTTCTTGTCTTTCAAATGTTTTATTTGGAACAAAAAAAACAATAGCAGAAAAAACGGATAGACAGAAAGGATACTATTTCCTTCTGGATCAAAATAAACTTTTCCATCGGTCAAAGAAATTTTTATCGGGTTGAGAAAATAGGTTTCGAGATTATGTGGAATATAGTTTAGAGAAAATAATTTTTTACTAAAGACTGCATCAGCGTATCTTGCTGCTGGAATGTGGTATGAAAGACCTGTTTCCAACGAGTTCCTAAATCTCGCATAATTATAAGTGGCAAAGATAGAAATTCCAAGTAAAAATAGGACGGAAAAAGTAATAATAAATTTTTTAAAAACTATTTTTTCTTTGTAGATTAATAAGGTTAAATAAACAAACATCAATCCGTAAAATATAAATGTCAATCTCGATAACCATGCAATATTGAAGAGAAGGATTGACAAAAAAATATAAGAGAATTTTTTAAAATTCGAGTTTACGTATTTAAAAAGAAAATAAAGAAAAAGAAGCAAAAAAAGAACTGAAATAACCTTCTCTGTATGCCAAATCCTCCCATTTAAAGATAAAAAGAAATTCGGGGAGATAAAAGCAAAACAAAGAACTAAAAAAAATTCTTTGAACTTAGATAATTTAATTTTGAAATTAAGCAAGAATTCTTTAAGCAGTAACGAAAATAGAAATACATTAAGAATTCCGGCAATCAATGTATAAAATACATCACTTTTAATCCCGAAGAGATAAAAGGGGTAAATAAATAATGTTGGACCTATTCCCCAATAGGGATAATATTTTCCTTCAAATAATGATAAATCATGGGAATAGGAGGAAATAAAAAGTTTACCTTGACTAAAACTGTCAAGCAAAAAGGTATAATATGGATAGTAACTGAGTTTAAATATATTTCCAGTTATTAATTGCGAAAATATAAGATAAATAATTACGATTACTAGAATAGGGATGAGTTTTCGCATATTGGATTTTTGATTTCCTTATTGTAAGCTAAAAACTACCAAAAATAAATTCATGTCTGATTTATTTTTTTTATTAACCTGGGTTATTTTCGTTTTTATTTTGGGATTTTCCTATCTCCCATTCACCTTTTTATTTTTTGAGAAGTTCTTTGATAAAGGATACATATTTGCAAAAATTATTGGCCTTTCAATCTTCTCTTACATTGTATTCTTACTAGGCTCCCTTAAGATTGTTTCGTTTTCTCAAACTAATTTAGTAATAATTTTTGTTGTTTCTTCTTTAATTTTCTTTTTAATTCCTCAAATTAAAAAAATTGGAACAAAAATAATACTAAGGAGGAATTTTTCAGAAACATTAAGAAAAAATTGGAAAATATTCCTTCTCGAAGAGATTATATTTAGTCTCTGTCTTTTAATATGGGCTACTATTCGTTCTTTTAACCCAGACATAGCAGGAATCGAAAAGTTTATGGATATGTCTTTTGTCAACTCA
>Ga0209518_1001734_pt1 | contig 22413 bp, 20 predicted proteins | sample RifGroB1_FD_183993 | JGI IMG/M metagenome (GOLD analysis project Ga0209518, IMG submission 183993) | Groundwater microbial communities from Rifle, Colorado, USA - Groundwater B1 (SPAdes) (version 2) | ecosystem: Environmental > Aquatic > Deep subsurface > Groundwater | place: Rifle, Colorado...
TTCTATTATTGTTTGGACGGGCATTCCAATACATATCCCACAAAACCCGCTTCGGCGGGTTTTGTGTTTTAAATCTTTTGTTTTAAATTGCAAAAAGCTTCGAAAATCAAATTTTGGAAAATCGCTTAACCCCAACCTCGCAGACTCGGTTGGCCGCCCCCGCCTACGATTTTCAAAACTTATTTTCTTCGCTTTTTGCTCGCTTATGATTATAATTAAAACATGAATTCCATCAGAGTCGGCGTGTTGCGCGGAGGACCGTCCCTTGAGCACGAAGTTTCGCTTAAAACCGGCGAAAGCGTTTTGCGCAATCTGCCGGTAAAATATTCAGCCAAAGATATTTTCATAAGCAAAGAAGGAGAATGGCATTTGGACGGCAAGCCTGCTCATCATGACCGGATTTTCAGGCAAATTGACGTTGTTTTCAACGCCCTGCACGGGGAGTATGGGGAAGACGGCAAAGTTCAGCAGTTGTTGGAATCTTTCGGCGTTCCTTACACCGGCTCGGGAATAATGGCTTCAGCTTTGGGAATGAATAAAATTCTGGCCAGGCAAGCTTTTAAAAACTCCGGGTTGAAAGTCCCGTACGGTTTTGAAATTATTTTGGAAAAAGGACTGGCGGAAACAGCCAAAGATATTTTTAAAAAAATGCCTCCGCCTTGGGTGATTAAATATCCGTCCGGCGGATCTTCAGTCGGCGTTTCCATAGCGCGCAACTTTGACGATTTGGAAGAAGCTTTGGAAAAAGGGTCTTCATTTTCTCCTAAAATATTGGTTGAAGAATACATAAGAGGCAGGGAAGCGACCTGCGGAGTGATTGACGAATTCAGAAATCAAAAGCATTACGCTTTGCCGATAGTGGAGATAATCCCGCCGGCTCAAAGCGGTTTTTTCAGTTACGACGCCAAATATGGAGGCAAGACGCGGGAATTGTGTCCATCAAATTTTGACATGAAAACGAAAAGGGCGATAGAAGCGATGGCGGTTACGGCTCATAACGCCATCGGGGGCAGGCATTATTCGCGCTCGGATTTCATCGTGTCCAAGAATGGAATTTATCTTTTGGAAATAAACACTTTGCCCGGTCTGACGGCGGAATCTTTGTTGCCGAAAGCTCTAAATGCCGTCGGGTCTTCGCACAAGGAACTTTTGGAGCATTTGATAACTTTGGCGTTAAGGAAAAAGTAGTTGATATTCTTGAATTGCGAAATAGCTGTCTTTGAAATAGCCCGAAGTATTTTTCTGCACCACAAGAGTACTTCCATTTTCTAATCGTTTCACTCAAGAAAATTAGGTCGCTGAAAAATCATCTTTACTCGCGCCGCCGCGCTCCGTAGTGCTATTTCAAAAACACTATTTCGCAATTCAAGAGTTATTTCATTTTCTCTTCCACCTTCCTTACCGCTATCTCCATTGCCACTTCGCGGGGGTTTCTGTTTTCTTTTAAGCTTTGTTTTAACACGGCCGTTGTCGCGTTTTTTATTTTTCTTTCAACCAGCTTGAACATTTTTTCGTGGCCGTAGCCTCGGTATTCGGCGTAAGAAGAAATCACTCCTCCTGCGTTGGCCACGAAGTCCGGCACGACCAAAACGCCTCTTCTGAAAAATTCTTCTTCAATCTGTTCTCTCATGGGGATATTCGCCCCTTCCACAATTATTTTCGCTTTGATTTCATTTTTGTTTTTCTCGTTAATGGTGTCGGTTACGGCGGCGGGAATCAAGACATCCGCCGGCAAGCCGAAGATTTGGCCGTTTTCTATTTTCGTTCCGCCCGGGTATTCAATGGGGGATTTTTTCTGGTGTTTCAGATGAAGCAAAATTTTTTCATCCAGGCCGTTTTTGTCGTAAACTCCGCCAACAATATCGGTAACGGCCACCACTTTGGCGCCCATACCGGCCATGTGTCTTAAAGTGAATTCTCCGACATTGCCGAAGCCTTCTATGGCCACTGTTGTTTGTTTTATGTCCAAACCTTTCAGTTTGATGGCGATGGCCGCCGCTTGAGCCACGCCGTATCCGGTGCTGCCCAGCTCATGAGGCAAGCCGCACCTTTCGCCGGTTGGATGGCAGAGTCTGGAAGGTTTGCCCGTGGCGGCGCGCAGATTGCCGGCGGCTTCCACGAACCATTGCATCTCTTTTTCTCCCGTGTTCACATCCGGGCCGGCGATGTATTTTTTCATAAGAAAAGGTTTTATCGCCTTGGCGAAGCTCTGGACGAATTGTTTTTTAAGATTATCATCTCCGCCCGGCCAAATAATGCCGGCCTTGGCTCCGCCGAAGGGGATTCCAGCCAGAGCGTTTTTCCAGGTCATTGTCCGGGCCAGCCGGTAAACTTCTTCCGCCGTTACACCGGGCGTCATTCTTATTCCGCCTTTGCCCGGTCCCAAAACCGTATTGTCTATCACCAAAAATCCATTCATCCCTATTTTTGGGTCATAAACTTCTATGACATATTCCGGCCCGTACTTGTCTTTTTTTATGATTTTTTCGTTCAAATTCATTTTTGGATTATAGCACATTCAATTTTCGTTGACACTGCCGGCATTACTGATAAAATTAAATCAATGGCTAAGCTTATAATCATAGAAGACGATCCTTTTTTGCTTTCTATTTTGGCCGAAAAGCTTAAAGAAGCCGGCTTTGATATTGAGACGGCGATAGACGGAGAGGATGGTTTGAACAAAATAAAGGCGGGAGGTTTTGACCTTGTCCTTTTGGATATGGTTTTGCCGAAGATAGACGGTTTTAAAATATTGGAAGAGCTTCGCGGCGGCAATCAGATTAAAAAAATTCCGGTAATAATTTTGTCCAACTTGTATGACAAAAACAACATAGACAAAGCCATTTTGCTCGGGGCGAAGGAATATATCGTAAAAGCTTACAACACCCCCGAAGAGATTGTTTTAAAAATAAAATCTTTCTTAAACAAAGAAGGAGTTAAATGATTAACAGTTAATAATTAATAAAAAAATGAAAAATTTGAAATATTTGATCGGCGTTATTGTGGTTGTGGATCTGATTTTAGTTTTCCCAATTATGTTTTCATGGGAAGCTATCGGAAAAATTCTTAAGGTTGCCGCTTTTCCGGAGGTTTTCACCACATTGGTTGTTGAGATCACCTTGCTTGTTCTAACTTCACTGACTGCTTATTTGGTCTCCAGAATCCTCAAGGGGACAGCTATGCGAAAGGCCCTTTATCTTATGGCTTGGGGAGTGTTGATGTATGGAGTGGGAGACACCCATCTTCTTGTTTGGATGTACACGGGCGTAGAAAATCAATATCCTTTTTTAGGAACGGCTAGCTCTTCAATCGCTCATTCTCTTTCAGTCGGAGTGGGTTTCCTGCTGGTTATTTCAGGTTTGTATAAAATAGCGCAAGCGCGAAAAGACATATTGCCGAATGGCTAATATTTATATTCTATTGGTTTTTGTCCCGTTGATTGCCGCCGTATTGATTGTTTTCGCGCGGTTTTCTCTCCTTTTTCTTAAAAAAATAGACGAAGGGGAAGAGGAGGGGAAGCTTTTGAGAGAAAGGCAGAAAGAAATAGTGGAAAACATGGTGGAAGGCCTTGTTGCGCACGGCGCCGACGGTAGGATTCTTATGGTCAACGAAGCGGCGGAAAAGTTTTTAAACGCCCGATTCGCTGACGTTAAAGGCAAAAAAATCGGCGAGATTGACAATCCTTCCCAATTGCTAAGGGCTGTTTTTACGCCCATGGAAGACAGAAAAGAGTTGTCTTTTTCTTTTAAGGACGACCTTGAACAAGAGCTGTTTTATCAGATTGTTCAAGTTCCTTTGAGCAAAGAACGGGGCGAAATTTTGAAAATAATAAGAGATGTCAGCCGGGCGAAATATCTGGATAGAATGAAAAACGAATACATCACCATGATGTCCCACAAAATATTGACGCCGCTGACCAATATCAAATGGGCGGCGGGAGTCTTACTGGGTAATGGTTTGGATGAGCAAAAAAAGCAAGGGAGCGTGAAAAACATAACGGACAACGCCAACAAGTTGATAGAGTTCACTTCCCATCTGCTCAACATCACGGAAATAGAAGAAGGATTGTTCGGTTATAAGTTTGAAAAAACGGACATAGCCGAATTGGCGGAAGAAATCATAAAAAATTATCAGCAGGAAGCGTTTCAGCGCGGTATAAAGATATTGATGGACGACCCGAAGAAGAATTTTTATTTCGTGAAGGGCGACAAAAACAGGCTTAGCTCCGCGATGGCCAATTACATTGATAACGCCGTCAAGTACAGTCCGAACGGAGGGCAGATTGAAGTTTCTTTGCACCAGGACAAATACACGCTTTGGTTTGCCGTCAAGGACGGCGGAGTGGGAATTTCTCCCGAATCAGTCGGCTCCTTGTTCACGAAATTTTTCAGAGACAAAAGAGCGAAGGCTGTGCATACGGAAGGGACGGGAGCCGGGCTTTTCATCGTCAAAAATATCATAGAAAAGCACGGCGGCAAAGTCGGCTACGACCCCATTAAAACCGGCGGCTCAATGTTTTACTTCACCTTGCCGGTGTATAAGGAGGAGAAATAAAGTTTTTTTGGACCCGACCGGATTCGAACCGGTGACCTCCACATTGCAAATGTGGCGCTCTACCAACTAAGCTACGGGCCCGCCTTCGCTAACCCGCTTCGGCGGGCAAGCCATTAACAAAGCCAATTCTAGCATTGTTTTGCCTAGTTTTTCAAATCTATCCGCCAACACACAGATATTCTTTTATTTTTTGGGCGATAGTGTTGTATATCCATTCAAACTTGTCTTCGTCGGCTTCAAGCAATGTCGCCCGGAAGCCGAGCAGGTTGCAGTTGAATCCCGTTAAGGGCACGACGCAGATTCCGGTGGCGCCCATTAGGTAATAAACGAATCTTTTGTCCGGCGCTATGCCGTTGGCCGTTTTTTCTTCAATAAATTTTCGGACCTTGGCGTTTTTGATTTCCAATTTTTGCTTGTCACCTGCCTGTCCGGTAGGCAGGCTTAAAACACCGTCTTTAAATACCACAGAAACATAAAAAGCCCCAGCCGTTTTGGGAGAAATTATTCCCGGAACATTTTTTAAAATTTTAAACGCCTTGTCGGCCCTTTTTTTATAAAAATTTCGCCTTTCTTTCAAGTGCGATTCGTAGCGCGGGTCGGACATAATCAAAGGAATGACGCTTTGAGGCAAAGTGGTGGAACAGACTTCCAACATCTTTGCGTCCATTATACTTTTGACATATTTGGCAAAAATCCCATCTTTTTCCTTGTTGTAAATCTCTATCCAACCGCACCGACTGCCGGGCCATGGAAATTCTTTGGAAATTCCTTTCATGGCGATGCCCGGGACATCGCCGATGACTTCCGCCAGCGTCGTCATTTTTTTCATATTATGGGCGATGTTGCAATAAACCTCGTCGCTTATCAAAAACAAATCATACTTTTTCGCAAGCGATATTATCTGTTCCAAAACTTTTCTCGGGTAAACCATGCCAGTCGGGTTGTCCGGGTTGATTATCAGTATTCCGGAGATGGCCGGATTGTATTTGATTTTGTTTTCCAAGTCTTTCAAATCGGGCAGCCAATTTTTCTCCGGCAAAAGGTTGTAAGTGATATGCGGGTAGCCAGCATGAGCGGCTTCGGCCGAAGAGTGGGTGGAGTAAGCGGGAGACGGGCCGATGACGCGGGTTTCTTTTCGCAAATAAGTGTAAATTTTGGAAATGGCATCGCCCAATCCGTTGAAGAAGCAAATATCGTCGGCGGTGATTTTCGCCCCATTTTTAGAGTTGCGTTTTTCGGCCAAAAATTCGCGGGTAGACAAGAGCCCTTTGGTCGGGTTGTAAGCGAAAGTTTTATTGTTATCTATCGCTTTTTTGACGATATCTTTAATCCATTCGGGTATTTGATAACCATTGGCCACCGGATCACCGATATTTTCCCAATAAATTTCCTGTCCCAAACTCTTTATTTTTTCGGCAATATCAACAATGCCTCTTATCTCGTAGGTCAGTTCTCCCGCCCCCTGATGAACGATATTATTGCGCATTTATTTGTCTCTCATTTCTTTTAAAATTTTAATATCCTCAATAACTCCAGGATAAGCCGTTTCGCAAATCATATCAATATTATTTTTTTTGGCGAAAGCGACGAGCCGTTCAAACCCCTCCAAGCCGATTTTACCTTTGCCGATGTGGTTATGCCTGTCTTTGCGGGAATTAAAATCAGTCAAGCTGTCATTGCTATGAATAAGTTTTATTTTTTTAACTCCCAAATTTTTTTCTATCAATTCAATACAGCCGTTAAAATCATTTTTCCAATCATAACCGGAGGCGAAACTGTGCTGGGTGTCCAGACAAATTCCGGCCAAAACCGACTTACGAAGTCGGTTTTTTGAACCGACTTCGTAAGTCGGTTTGATTTCAAACGCTTTCAAAATTTTTCCGATCTGACCGAAGTCCGAACCGATAATTTGTCCGGCGCCGGCGCTGTTTTCTATCAACAGCTTGGCGGAACCGGAGTAATCTTCAAAAATTTTTTCTAAACCGTCAATCGTTTTTTTGATTGATTCTTCTTCGCCCAAATCTTTGGCGGAGCCGAGATGCGTCATCACGTATTTTGCGCCAAGAAGAGAAGCCCTTTCCAGTTCTTTGCGGATAGAGTTGATGGAACCGTAATAAATCCGGTTGTTTTTTGATGCCAGATTTATGAAATAGGGAGTGTGGACATAAACATTTTTTATCTCAAACTTTTTGGAGTTTTTCTTAAAATTTTCCGCCATTTCTTCGGAAATTTCAGAAAACGGTCCGTCCTGCGGCGAACGAGTAAAAATCTGCATCACTTCACAACCCAATTTATTGGCCAGTTCCGGCGCTTTATCAATCCCCTGCCTGCCGGCAGGCAGGCCTTTGGTTATGGAAACATGACAACCGATATTCATATTTTACAGTATATACAGTTTTGCCTAGAAATGTTAGATTTATCCTTATGTCATTATCCATCGGGATAGTCGGTTTGCCGAATGTGGGAAAGTCCACGCTTTTTAAAGTTTTGACCAAAAAGCAGGTGGATATCGCCAATTATCCTTTTTGCACCATTGACCCGAGCGTGGGGGTGGTGGAAGTGCCGGACGAAAGGTTGGGAAAACTGGCCGAATTTTCCAAGTCCAAAAAAGTCGTGCCGGCGGTGATGGAGTTCGTGGATATCGCCGGACTTGTCAAAGGAGCGTCGGAAGGAGAAGGGTTGGGCAATAAATTTTTGGCCAACATCAGGGAAGTGGACGCCATCGCCGAAGTGGTGAGGGTTTTCAGCAACGATAAAATAATTCATGTCCACAACAAAATAGACCCGTCGGGCGATGTGGGAGTGGTGGAAACCGAGCTTATTTTGGCCGACTTGGAAACAGTCGGCAAGAGAGTCGGCGCGTTGGAAAAAGAGGCCAAATTCGGCGACAAAGAAATCGTCAAAAAATTGGAAACAATAAAAAAAGTAAAATCCGCGCTTGAACAAGGCAAGTTGGCGAAAGATTGTTTGTTGGAAAAAGGCGAGGCGGAAAATCTGAAAGAACTCCACTTGCTTACCATAAAGCCGATTTTATATATATATAATATTTCGGATAAAAATTTGGAACTGCCGGAGGATCTTAAAAAGAAAAATAATGTCCTTCTGGACATTAAGACGGAAGAAGATTTGATGGAAATGAGCGAGGCGGACAAAAAAGAACTTGGACTTCAAAGCAACATAGACAAGTTGATTGTGGAGTCGTATAAACTGCTCGGCTTGATGAATTATTTTACCACCGGCGAGGATGAAACAAGAGCCTGGACTATTAAACAAAACTCTACCGCGCCGGAAGCGGGAATGGCCATTCACACCGACTTCAAAGATAAATTCATCCGCGCCGAGGTGATAAATTGGCAGGATTTGCTAAGTTGCGGCTCATACGCCAAAGCTCGTGAAAAAGGCCTAGTGCGGACGGAGGGGAAAGAATATGTCGTGAAAGACGGGGATGTGATAGAGTTTAAGATATAAGAAGCCTCATTTCATTGTTGAACTTAGTAATTTTGAACTTGACAAGTGTCTAAAAATGTGCATAATTATAAATAGTGCTATTTGACATATTTTTTGATGTTTTTTGCCGTAAGGCAAGGAAAGGGGTAAAAGATGAGGAAAATATTGGGTTTTGGGCTAGTTTTCGGGTTATTTTTGTTGAGTTTTTCTGCTGTAGTGGAAGCGGAGGAACACACAAAAGAGTATAAGGAATGGAGAAAAAATACACTTGACAGCCTTGATCTTTCGACCAGATGTATGCAGGTGAAAAAAAACATAAATAAATTGGCAAACATAATTGAAACTGTTTTTGCCAAGAAAGAGAGAGAGACAGAGATGGTGTTTATTGAAGGGTACATTGAATGGTTGCGCGAGAGGTTTATAATTAGCAACCGCGATTGCGATCTTTCAAAACTCAGAGTAAACAATATTCCGGGAGCCATGGCTTCAGATGTTTGGGTATCAAAATGGTTAGCTGGAGAGCTCGTTGAGGCGATGAAGCCTCTCGATGAACTGGCTTACATAAGTGATCTTGCCCCCAGAGAAAGAGACAAGATTGCTTCGGCAAAATTAGAAGCAATAAAATTTCTCCATTTTTTCGTTGTCAACTTGCGGACAGGAGATCCGCGAAAAGCAATGCAAGAGGTTAATGATTTTAAAAATAAATATTAACCCTTGCAATAATAAATTTAAGGAGAAGGTTCTTGAAAACCTTCTCCTTTTTTTGTATACTTTATAAGTATTATCAACCTAATTTTCTAAAATATATTTATGGAAAATATTGAAACTAAAATCAAAACGACGCCGAAGGACTTTTTTGTCTTTATCGGGGCGATGGCGGCGCTTTACGCGAGCGCGGTAAGCCTTATCAATTTATTGTTTGAAATTATCAACGCCTCGTTTCCCGACCCGCTTAGCTTCAATTACGACAATTTTTCGTCCGGAATGCGCTGGTCCATCGCCTCGCTTATTATCGTTTTTCCCATTTATATTTTTCTTTCGCGGTTTATAAACAAAGACTTGGCCGCCAATTTTTTGAAGAAAAATCTGGGCGTGAGAAAATGGCTCACTTATCTGACGCTCTTTGTCGCCGGAGTGACGATTATCACGGATTTGATTTTACTCATCAACACTTTTCTGGGCGGAGAAATAACGGCGCGGTTCGCCTTTAAAGTTCTGGCGGTGCTTATCGTCGCCGGAACGGTTTTTGCTTATTATCTTTATGACTTAAAAAAAGATGTCGGGCAAAAATCAAACAAGATGAAGTTGTTGGCTTGGGTAGTGTCTTTCGCTGTTTTGGCTTCCATTGTCGGCGGGTTTTTCATAATGGGTTCGCCTTTTACTTTGAGAATGAAAAGGTTTGACGAGAGGCGAGTGAATGATTTGCAAAATATCCAGTATCAAATCGTGAATTTTTATCAGAGAAAGGGAAGTTTGCCGAACAGTTTGGACGAGTTGAAAGACCCGATTGCCGGATTTAATATTCCTCTTGACCCGGACAGCGCCGCTTCTTACGGCTACGAAAAAATTTCAGACTCGCCTGTAGGCGAAGCAGGCCTTAGTTTCAAACTTTGCGCCGATTTCAGTTTGGCCAGCGACTCGCAAATTGACTCAAAATATATGACAAGGCCGATGCCTGTATTTTTAGGAGACAGTTACGATAGTTACCAAAATGAAAATTGGCAACACGCTTCTGGCGAACAATGCTTTGACCGAAAAATAGACAAGGATTTATACCCGATCTTAAAAAATCCGAAGATGTAATTTGGGAAAGAGGAAATATTTTTGGAAAGCTTGACTTCATTTTGTCAACAATATACAATTGAACTACGAATAATTATCAGTTCCATCACACAACATTACTATGGACAGTTTAATGGCAAAATTATACCAATCCCCGAAAACGATCCTGTCTAACAAGGATTTAGCTTTAATTTGGGGAATAAGCGATGAACAAAACTTGTATGCAAAAACCGCTTACTATGTAAAGCAAAAAGCTCTAATCAGGCTGACTCGAGGCGTATTCGCCAAAAATAAAGACTACAATCCGAGAGAATTAGCGACAAGTATTTATACCCCGTCCTATATCAGTTTTGAGACTGTTTTAAGAGAAACCGGAATCATTTTCCAGCATTACGAGGCAATCTTTGCAGCCACAAAATGGACAAAAACAATGACTGTGGATAAAAACATTATCACTTTCAGAAAACTGAAAGACCTTGTCCTTTTCAATTCGACCGGCGTCGTCAGCAAAGACAATTACAGCATAGCTACTCCGGAAAGGGCGTTCTTGGACATGATTTATTTATTCCCGAATTACTATTTTGACAATCTGGGATCAATCAACTGGGAAAAATGCGACGAGTTGGCAAAAATTTATGATAACAAGGAATTGATGAAACGATTGAATAAATATCGCAAAAATCATGTTCAATAAAGAAAAACATCAGTTAATAATGGGGCAAATTTTGAAAGACATTTATACCGATGTCTCGATCAGTCCGCTTTTGGGATTCAAAGGCGGCACCTGCGCTTACTTTTTCTACAAATTGCCAAGATTTTCGGTGGACTTGGATTTTGATTTATTGGAAATAACCGATGAAAACCAAAAAATTGTCTTTGAAAAAGTTGTTGCGATTTTAAGCAAATACGGCGAGATCAAAGATCAGCACATCAAAAGATTTACGGTTTTCGCCCTGCTCTCCTACGGCGATGAGGATCATAACATCAAGGTTGAGATCAATATCAGAAAGCTGGCAGAAAATATGAAAAATCTCTACGAAATGAAAGAGTATCTTGGCATTTCAATGTTCGTTGCCAAGAAAGACTATCTGTTCGCCGGCAAGCTGGCGGCTTTAACTTTGAGAACCGAAATCGCCATGAGAGATATTTTTGATATCCACTATTTCGCCAAGAACCATTGGGACATCAACGCTGAAGTGGTCAAAAAACTGACCGGTAAAAGCGTCAAAGAATATTTGCCGAATTGCATCGCCTTTATTGAGAAAATCAAAGATAGCCAAATGTTGCGGGGTTTGGGCGAACTTATTGAAAGTGAAAAGCAAAAAGATTGGATTAGAAATCATCTGAAAGCCGATGCCATATTCATGCTGAAAAATTACCAGTCCATATTTAAAATCTAAAAACACGGGAACACTAAGTCAGGTTTAAGAGGAATTGCGAACAATTTAAAGACGGCAAAAATATTAAGAGAAGAATATTTTAAACTCTTGCGGAATTAAAAATGTACACGAATTTCAGCGATCGCCAGAATTCGTGTACATTTTTTATTGAATCAAAACAAATTTTCTTGTATTATGCGAGTATCCAAGACGATTATTTATGAAAAAATACGAACATAAGAAAATAGAAAAAAAGTGGCCCGCCCACTTAAGAAAGTGTGTCGGGTAAACAGAAATTATGAAAAAATATAATCACGATAAAATAGAAAAAAAGTGGCAGAAGTACTGGAAAGATAAGAAAATATATAAGACAAAAAAGGGCGGGAAGAAACCGAAATGCTATGTTTTGGATATGTTCCCTTATCCGTCCGGCGAAGGTCTTCATGTCGGGCATCCGAGGGGGTATATCGCCACCGATGTCTATTCGCGATTCAAAAGGATGAACGGTTTTAATGTCCTACATCCGATGGGTTTTGATTCGTTTGGATTGCCGGCGGAAAATTACGCCATCAAAAATAAAATTCATCCGGAAATCGCCGTCAAAAATAATGTCAAAAAATTCAAGAAACAGCTTGAGCTTATCGGTTTTGATTATGATTGGGAGAGAGAAATAATCACTTCCGACCCGAATTTCTACAAATGGACGCAGTGGATATTTTTGAAAATGTTTGAAAAAGGGCTGGCTTACGAATCTTACGAACCGATAAATTTCTGCCCGTCGTGCTTGACTGGTTTGGCCAACGAAGATGTGGAGGATGGCAAATGCGAGAGATGCGGAACACCTGTCGTCAAAAAACCGATGCGTCAGTGGGTTCTTAAAATTACCGATTACGCCGAAAGGATGCTGGAAGATTTGAAGGAATTAAAGGGTTGGCCGGAGCACATCAAAGAAGCGCAAAGGAATTGGATAGGAAAGTCGGAGGGAACGCTCATTACATTCAATCTCAAATCTCAAATCTCAAATCTCAAAAATATTGAAGTGTTTACGACGAGGATTGATACCATTTTTGGGGTTACTTATTTAGTGTTGGCGCCGGAACATGTTGCAATCTCAAATCTAAAATCTAAAATCTCAAATCTGGAGAATGTGGAAAAATATATTGAAGAAGCGAAAAATAAATCGGAGTTGCAGAGGACGGATCTGTCCAAAGAAAAGACGGGAGTGGAATTAAAAGGTGTAAAAGCGATAAACCCGGCTAATGGCGAAGAATTGCCGGTGTGGGTGGCGGATTATGTGTTAGCTGATTATGGCACAGGCGCCATTATGGCCGTTCCGGCTCATGATGAACGTGATTTTGAGTTTACCAAAAAATATAATTTGCCGGTTTCCAATGTGGCTTTGGTTGATAAAGACGAAGCGATAAAAAAAGTAAACGGAAAGAAAACAATAAATTACAAACTGAAAGACTGGGTTTTTTCAAGGCAGAGATATTGGGGAGAGCCAATCCCGCTTGTTTTCTGCGAAAACTGCGCGGTCAAAATAAAATCTAAAATCTCAAATCTAAAAGATAAATACAGCAAAGGCGAATTGCTTAATCCCGGATGGATTGTTGATGAAGATTTGCCGGTGAAACTGCCGAAAGTGAAATTTTATGAGCCGACGGATACCGGCGAATCGCCGTTGGTAAAAATGGGAAAATGGGTCAATGTCAAATGTCCGAAATGCGGAGGGAAAGGAAAAAGAGAAACCAACACGATGCCTCAATGGGCAGGGTCGTCTTGGTATTACTTGCGATATATTGACCCGAAAAATAAAAAAGTTTTAGTGGATAAGAAAAAAGAAAAATATTGGTCTCCGATAGATATGTATATCGGCGGGACAGAGCATGCGACACGGCATCTTATTTATGCCCGTTTTTGGCACAAGTTTTTATATGATATAGGAGTTGTCGGAGGCAAAGAGCCGTTCGCCGGTCTGAAAAATCAGGGTTTGATTATGGGAAATGACGGCAGAAAGATGAGCAAGAGATGGGGCAATGTCGTGAATCCGGACGATGTCGTAAAAGAATACGGGGCGGATTCTTTGCGTCTGTATGAAATGTTTATGGGGCCTTTTGATCAGCCGATACCGTGGGACACTAGAAATATCGTAGGCGTGAAAAGATTTTTGGAAAGAGTTTGGAAATTGCAGTCAAAAGTCATAAAGTCCATAAAGTCGCAAGAAAATTCCCGCCCACAGCACCAGAGCGCAGCTATGGCGGGCGCGGCAAAATTGGAAAGATTGATTCACCAGACGATAAAAAAGGTTACGGAAGATATAGAAAATTTTCATTTCAATACGGCAATCAGCGCGCTGATGATTTTACTGAATGAAATGGAAAAAGAGACGGAAATTTTCAATTTTCAATTTTCAATTTTCAATAAATTATTAAGCCCTTTCGCGCCTCATATTGCCGAGGAATTATGGTCTGACATTGGCGGCAAAAAATCAATCCATATGGAAGATTGGCCTATTTTTGACGCTTCCAAAACAATTGAAAACAGCTTTAAACTAATCGTCCAGATAGACGGAAAAACGAGAGATTTTTTTGAAGTTCCGGCGGGAATTTCCGAAGATGAGGCAAAAGCCTTGACATTGAAACGTACAAATGTTAAAAAATGGGTAGGCGATAAACGCATAGAAAAAACAATCTATGTGCCAAATAAAATTATCAGCATTGTAACGCGAACATAATATGCCAATATTAACTTTTAAGCCGAAAATAATCACCAGACAGCTGGTTTCCAGTCTTAAAGACAGAACAAAAGACATAATCGTCCAACGATATGGCTTAGCCGAAGACGCCGAGAAAAAAACCCTTGAAGCCATAGGAGACAAATACGGTATCACCAGGGAAAGAATAAGGCAGATAACCAACTTCGCTTTCAATTTGATGAAAGAAAGCCAGGCCTTTGAATCCGTCCAAGATATATTTTCGGAGATGAAGAACAACATAGAAAGGAGGGGGAAAATTCTTTCGGAAAAAGATGTCCTTATCCACTTGGCGGGCAATGACCCTTTGGCGCAAAATCATATTTATTTTTTGCTTGTTTTGGGCGATGATTTCACGAAAATAAAAGAAGACGACGAGTTTTTTCATAGATGGACAACTCATTTGGACAGCGCGGACAAGGTTCATCAGGCGTTGAGAGCCTTGCATAATGAAATAAGCGAGAATGACCTTATTTTGGAAAAGGACATAATTTCCGCTTTGAAAAAACACAGCGAGAGAATAGCGGGAGAAAGCGTTAATAACGATACGGCCAGGATTTGGCTCAATTTGTCAAAAATGCTGGGGCAAAACGCCATGGGAGAATGGGGAATGGCGGCTTCTCCGAGCGTCAAGCCGAGAGGCGTCAGGGATTTGGCGTATCTAGTTTTAAGAAAAGAAGGCTCGCCGATGCATTTCGGAGAAGTGGCCAAAAAGATTTCTTTTTATTTCGGCAAACCGGCTAATTCCGCGACAGTTCACAACGAGCTTATAAAAGACGGCCGATTCGTGCTGGTGGGACGGGGTTTGTACGCTTTGTCCGATTGGGGCTATAAATATGGCACGGTTCGGGATATAATAAAATACATCATCAAGTCGGAAGGGCCTTCTTCCAAAGACGACATAGTCAAGAAAGTTTTAAAAGAGCGCTATGTCAAAGAAAACACCATTTTGGTGAATTTGCAAAATCGCGATTATTTTAAAAGAAACAAAGAAGGCCGGTACTTGATAGGATAATTTATGGGGACAATATCAGTCCAAAGTTTCTTCTACGATTTCTTCAGTGTCGTAATAGGCGCCGCTTATCTGTGGTTTCCGGCCATTACGGCTTATTTCGCGTGGAAGTTTTGGATGTATTACATAAGGTTGCGTTACGTATCCAAAATTGACTGGGTTCTTTTGGAAATTAAGTTGCCCAGAGAAATGCCCAAAAGCCCGCAAGTGATGGAAATTATTTTAAGCGCCATGCATCAAACCAGAAGCGGGGTGGCGATTGACAAATACTGGGAAGGATTTTTGCGCGTCTGGTACAGTTTGGAAATTATAAGCAAAGAAGGCTCAATTCATTTCTATTTTTATATCCCGAAATATTACCGAAGATTGGTGGAGTCGCAGATATACGCCCATTATCCGGAGGTGGAAATATATGAGGCGGCGGATTATACCAAAGAATTTATCAGTGAAGACACCGATCAATCCAAAGGAAAATGGAACATTCACTCGGCTGAATATAAATTAAGCAAAGAAGACGCTTATCCGATAAAAACTTATATTGATTACAAGCTGGACAAACTGGAAACGGAAGAGGAGATGAAAAACGATCCCTTGGCTTCTCTGATAGAGTTGATGGGGACGATGAAAGAAGGAGAAAATATGTGGTATCAGGTGCTTATCCGGGCGACGCCGACGGAATGGAAGAGCGCCGGCGCTAAAATCGTGGACAAAATAATGAAAAGAGACAAAAAGAAAAAAGAGGGCGAAATGATTGATTTCGGCAGCATGATATTGTCTCCTGGGGAAAGGATGATAGTGGAAGCCGTAGAAAGAAATGTTTCCAAACTCGGATTTGACACTTGTATAAGATTTGTCTATGTCGCCAAAGCGGATAAATACAATCACATAGTTTCCAACGGCATTCTGGGCTCAATGCAGCAATTCAATTCTCTTAACTTGAACGGATTTAAGAGGACCAACAGCACCAGTTATGTTGATTATTTTTTCAAAAATACAAGGCATGGCTGGAAGAAAAAAAGAATGTTTGACGCTTATATAAACAGGTCGGCCTTTTACAAGCCTTATAAAAGGAAAACTTTTATTTTAAACACCGAAGAATTGGCCACGATTTATCATTTCCCCGGCAGTGTCGTCAGGACTCCGGCGCTAGGCAGGATAGAATCCAAGAAAGTGGAACCGCCAGCCGATTTGCCATTTTAGACAAATAGACAAAAAAAATGATTTCAAGAGCTAAAATATTGATTGCGGCGATTGTTTTTTTTGTTTTGGCCGGAAATTTTTGGCTGTTTTTTCTGTCGGCTCCGAAAAATTTTCCGTCGGGCAAAACGGTTGTGATTGAGAAGGGAACGGGCTTGGCGGAAATTTCCGGCAAATTGAAGAAAGGAGAATTGGTCAGGAGCAAATACGCTTTCGCTTTATACGCGAGGGCTTTCAATAAATCAAAAAAAATAAAATACGGCAAGTACTTGTTTAACGAACCTGTTTCCGTTTTTGCTTTAGTTGGACGGCTGGCTAAAGGGGAATTCGGGTTTAAGCCGATAAAAGTTACGATAACGGAAGGCTTGACGGCAAAAGAAATAGCCGAGCTGTTTTTGGCGGTTAAACCGCCAAGTGGCGGTTTAACCGCCAAAATATTTGAAAACTTTGACAAAGAAGAATTTTTGGAAAAAACAAAAAATTTGGAAGGCTATCTTTTCCCAGACACTTATCTGTTTTTACCAGGCGCGGAAACGGACGATGTTATTAGGACGATGACGGATAATTTCAAAAAGAAAGCGGGCGATGCCACCAAAGATATTGTCATTATGGCGTCTTTGATAGAAAAAGAAGTGCCGGACAGCGGCGACCGGAAAATTGTTTCCGGCATTTTGTGGAAGAGATTGAAGTTGGGGATGGCCTTGCAGGTGGATGCGGTTTTCCCCTACATAACGGGGAAGCGGGAAGTTTTGCTAGATGACCTGAAAATTGACTCGCCTTACAACACCTATCTCCATAAAGGCTTGCCGCCGGGTCCGATTTCCAATCCGGGCTTGGATGCCATTGAAGCGGCCAGAAACCCGAAGGAATCCCCATATCTGTATTATCTTTCCGGCCAAGACGGCAAGACTCATTTTTCCAAAACATACGAGGAACATTTGCGGAACAAGGAAAAATATTTGAGGTAAAAAATAACAGACGATAAAAAAAGAAAGGTCTTCGTAGCCACTTTTGTCCACTACAGCGACAAAACTGGACAAAATCAAGGTTTGCCTCGAATAATCGTGAAAAGGCGCTATTTTTTAGGATAATTCACGGCTATTGCATTTTCCCCTTATGTTTAATATAATACTTATACTGGACAAAAAAGGCATATCTTGTCCAGTACACTAAAAATAATATGCAAAAAGACATAGTTTTGAACCAAAAATGGCAAAAAGAGCAACTTTTGACTGGAGAGTACGTGCCAAGAACTCAAGACCAATTCGGTAAGAAGTGGCTGGATTCGAGTCTGATAAAAGTCGTTCTGGGGCCGCGCCGGGCAGGTAAGTCTGTTTATTCGCTCATGCTCCTAAAAGACCGGCCGTTCATGTATTTCAATTTTGACGAGGAAGCAGTGGTTGCTATGGATGCGACCGATACCCACGCGCTGATGAAAGAACTGCATGCCGCGTACGGGCCGATAAAGACAATTCTTTTCGATGAGATACAAAATTTGCCAAGATGGGAATTGTTTGCGAACCGCTTGCACCGCGAAGGATACAATCTCATACTGACCGGCTCAAATGCCAATCTGTTATCAAAGGAACTCGCCACACATTTGACTGGCAGACACATGCCGATAGAAATATTGCCATTTGATTTCAATGAATTTCTGCGGGCAAAGAAATTTACTATGGACCCTCAATACGCGTCCTTACCGGAACAGCGCGGAGCCTTCTTAAATTTGATGGAAAATTATTTACAGAACGGCGGGTTTCCGGAGGTAGTGGTGAGCAACCTTGACCCAAGAGATTATTTGCAGGTGCTTTTCGACGCGCTGCTTTTCAAGGACGTGGTAAAACGTCATAAGGTAAAATTTTCCACCAAGGTAAGCCTGCTCGGGGCGCATCTCGTGAATAATTTCGCGAGTCTCTATACGGCCCGGAAACTTTTAGATGTTCTTGACCTGAAGAGTGCGACAACGACAGAAAAATACATAACTTATCTCGAGGAGGCATACCTTATTTTTTCTATTTCCCGGCATTCGCACCAATCTGCCATGCGGATAAAATCACCGAGAAAAGTGTATGTCGTGGATAACGGTTTTGTGAGTGCCAAAGCGATTCAGCATTCGCCAGACAAAGGCAAGCTCATGGAGAATCTCGTTTTCATGGAATTAGTAAAACGCGGATACGAACCGGAGAGAGAATTATTTTATTACAAAACGCGGAATAACCGTGAAGTGGATTTCGTCGTGAAAAAAGGAATAGAGGTGCTTGGGCTTTATCAGGTTTGTTACGAATCGGTAAACCAAGTAGTGGAAGATCGCGAAGCGAAAGCCCTCATAGAGGCGAGCGGCGAACTTAAGACGGATACTCTCATAGTGCTCACTTGGGACGAAGAGCGCGAAGTAAAACGAGACGGAAAAACCATACAGTTAAAGCCGCTTTGGAAATGGCTATTGGAAAAGCCCAACAAATAAATATGCCAAAGGAAATCGTTATCAAAATGATAAAATAAAATTTATGAATAAGAAATCATCAAATAAAAGTTTTCACTCTGAACGCGAAGGTCAAATAAAGTTTTTTAGTGATCTAAGAATCACTGCCGATGTTGAACTCACTCACAACACCGATGGCGTGTACAAAGGCACATTGTTTGAATTTAAACTTACGATTTCAGATATTAACAAAGTCTTATTCCAAGCTATAAAATATCTTAGCCATAAGCGAATTAAAGGCGAACCCATACCAGCACAAATTTTGCTCGTAGCTCTTAATGAGGAAAACACTTATCTATTTAATTCTAGTGATTTTCTTAGTGATATAGAAAAAATTTATGCCGGCGCAGCCAGTAAGAACAATGCTGATTTTAATACTAAAATTAAACCGGATAAAATTGATTTCAGTAATATAAAGGGCTTGCAACGCCTTACAGAAATTCTAGAAATACAAAAGTATACAAAAATTCACATTGATGTATTTGATGTAGTGGGCTGGGCAAACCATTACTACACCGTAAATCCAAAAGCCAGTAAGAGCAAACTATTTGAAGAACTACGAACACCTAAACAGTTTAAAGATTATATTTACCCATGGAAGGGCAAAGACATAGATTTTAAGTACATCAATGATTTATTAAATGATAAAATACGCAAAAAAGAGCTTGGCGCTTTTTATACGCCGTCGCCATATTGTCGTAAGGCGGTGGAGCTTGTGCGTCGCGCCATAAAACAGTTGCCGAAAGGTCACGATTACATAATCCTTGATCGCACAGCTGGTACCGGCAATTTGGAAGAATTTTTAACTGACAAAAAGGTAAATGATATTACGATTGACGAGCTGGACAGGTATATAGAAGAAGATCTAAAAATTAAATACCTGCAAAGCAAGAAAGATGTTATTAAAACATTCTATTCAGACCGTCTTTTTGGCGAGCTTACAGTTGGCGAATTAGAAAAACACAAAACAAAAATTACTCTCCACGACTATTTATCTGACAATGAAATCAGTCACGCAATAGTGAACACTTACGAGCTGAAAGAATGGATTGTGCTAAATGAACGACTCGGCGATAAAGTAAAATTAATTATCCCGCCAAAAGCAGAACCAACCAACGCATTAGTAAATGGCGGCGATGCTCTAAGTGATCATTTTATACTAGGCAACAAAGTTGGGCGAATGTTTATTAGTAAGGAATATCTTTCAATCATTGATGAGTTGAATAGTTATGTAGCAGATAAAAAGACAAATATAATTTTACTAGAAAATCCGCCGTATCGGGACAGTAGCGCCGCCAATACGGATAACACCACAAATAGATCTAGTAAAGGCACTTTTGTATTTGAGGAAATGAAAGAAGATCTAAAAAATCTTGCGAATTCAAACATCAGCACGGCTCGTGATATTTCAAATCAATTTATTTGGTCTGGCTGGAAACATTATCTAACTAAACCAGATGATTATTTCGTGCTATTTAGTCCGATAAAATATTGGAAATCTCTAGGCCTTGGTGAGAAGAAATTTATTAACGGCTTTTTGTTTAATAGACAATTTTTCCATGCCGGACCCAGTGCTATTAGCTGTATTTTGTGGCAGAACATCGACAATAGTCGTGAGAAACTAACACTCAAAGCTTTTGACATAGACACAAAGAAAACACCAAAACAAGAAGACGATGAGATTGTTGAATTACAAGATATTGAAATTAAAAAAACCAAAAAAACTTTCGAGCCATTCTTTGATAAGCGATCATTTCCAAATGATATTGAAATTAATGTGTATTTTGAAAATGATGGCAATGAAACCACTGGTCGGAAAACAGATGGCAAGTCATATGTTAATGAAAACATAATTGGCTATTTAGTGGCAAAGGGTTTTGCGGTAACCCAGCACGACGTTTATTTATTGCGTGGCACTAGATATAATATACGAGGTTTTTATCTCCGCTCAGATAATTTTGTAGATAAATTGCCGTTATTTGCGGCCAAGCTGTATCCGCAGAAAAATTGGTATGAGCGAGATGTGTATTTTACTACCGCAGACGGCGGGGACCGCTATCTAAAAGATAAGAATTTTTTAAAAACCTGTTTTATTTTTGCCTGTTTGAGTCAGCGCAATCATTGCCGAAGTTTTGACGGAAGCGATGGCAGGTTTTACAAAAACGAACTTTGTTTTGACAAAGGCACAGTAGCAAGCAATAAATTAAAAACATATAAACTTACCAAAGAAGAACAAGATCTTTCGGATACTTTCGCCGATATACTCACAAAGGCGAAATCAACCAAGACGTATAACCGTAAATACACCTACGGAACTTATCAGATTGATGAAGAGCTAAACACTCGTTATAAAAATGAAAATGACGAATGGATTTATGATTATCCGGAACTAAACACGGCAATCAATAGTTTAAAGACAAAACTAGCTAAGTACTATGAATCGGTTATTCAACCGAAGTTGTTTGAATATGAATTGCTGAAATAAATGAATTACATAAACCTAATTATAGGAGCCGTTTCTGCCATTGCCGCTGTATTCGCAGCCTGTTATGCATATAAGGCGTACTTATCAAATAAGACCCCGAAATTAGTGATGGAAACACCAGACAACGCTGGCTTGTTTCTTCGTAATGTTGGGACTGACACTGCAAAAAATATTGTAGAAATAACAGGGATGTTTCGAGACGTACCCGTTGAGATATGGAATTTTAATGGCCCGATAGATTATGTAAGGGTGAATAGTCCGGGTACTGCTAGAATGATAAATTTTCATGACACGAAGAGGATCCAGCCATCAACCTTGACTGTGGTGCGGTTTGAATATGAAAATTCAGATGGCAATAAATTTTACTCAGAAATAAAAATAGAACGCGGATCGCCAACACAACAGGTTTATTTTATTACTCCTATATTAGTAAATTCTGGCAAAATATAAATTATTTTATGAAAATCAAATCAAAACAACCTCATACCAGTTCGCTGCGGGGCAGGCGAAAGGTCTTCGTAGCAACATACACGAATGAGGGTTTAAAGATTCAAATGATCGTCGGTCCGTTGAAATTTGAGCGAAGTAAGAGAGGGGGAGATTATACATCCCCAAAAACCCCAGTTGCCGTGATTTAAACCAAAGCCGCCGAAAGGCGGTTTTGTCTTACCCGAATTCGCCACTTGTTTGCCCTTGTGGCGAGCTTTGCCCGAAGGCTCACACTTTGCCACCTTTTGCATCCGGTCCCAGCCGTAAGACCGAATTTGAGAGCTTGGGACGATTTGCTTAACTTTTCAATAATTAAGCAAATATGACCGCTTTATGGCGAGTGGGTAGGCCAGCTTTACAGCACATTTCGCGTATGGTACACTAGTGTCATAATCATGAAAAGCAGAAAAAACCTTTTAGAACAGCTTAAATCCTTGCCTCATTTCAGCAAGAGCACCGTTTACCAGCTTGGCAAACAGCTGGGGCTTAAGGATGGTACGGTTGACACTTACATCAGCCGGTTTTTGAAGTACAAAGAAATTATTTGGCTCAATAAGGGTTTGTACATATCTACCGACTTCTTCGAGAAAAACAAGAACGATATTTCGTATTCGTTTTATCTCGCCAACGTCATCCGCACGCCTTCTTATGTGAGCTCATGGGCGGCTCTCCAGTATTATAATCTCGCTACGGAAGCGGTCCATTCCATTACTTCGGTCTCTCCCAAAGCCACGCGAGATTTCGAGACCAAGGCCGGTAATTTCTCATACCAGTCAATCAAGAAGGATTTGTTTTCCGATTTTTCCCTTACTAAGGGCAAGTTTGATTTTTATA
>Ga0209518_1001741_pt1 | contig 22343 bp, 13 predicted proteins | sample RifGroB1_FD_183993 | JGI IMG/M metagenome (GOLD analysis project Ga0209518, IMG submission 183993) | Groundwater microbial communities from Rifle, Colorado, USA - Groundwater B1 (SPAdes) (version 2) | ecosystem: Environmental > Aquatic > Deep subsurface > Groundwater | place: Rifle, Colorado...
TAGCGGAAGATATAGTCGACGATACTGGTGGCTATTCGGATATTCGGGTTCTCGGTGAATCCGGATGGTTCGAAGCGGCTATAGATGAATTTGTGAGCCAAGGCATCCAGAGGAACGCCATATTGGAGCGCCATGGAGATAGAGATGGCGAATGCATCCAAGAGTCCGGAAAGGGTGCTGCCCTGCTTGGCCATTCTGATAAACACTTCGGCCAGCCCTCCGTCTTCAAAAGTGCTGTAGGTCAAATATCCTTCGTGGCCGGCAATAGAAAACTTATGAGTTTCGGAGGGGCGAGTGGTCGGGAGTTTTCTCCTCGAACCCATCGGCGGAATTTCCGCCGCCGGCTTTTCTTTGGCTTTGCTGTGGGATGTCTGAAGCGGCTGGCTGGCTTTGGAGCCGTCGCGATACACCGCCATGGCTTTTATCCCGAGTTTCCAGGACATCACATAACAATCCAAAATTTCTTCTACGCTCGTTTCATTCGGCATATTGAACGTTTTGGAAATCGCTCCGGAAATAAATTGCTGTGCCGTTGCCACCATCTTAACGTGTCCCTGCCAGGAGATGGTTCGCACGCCTTTGTTTGGTTTCACCGCGCAGTCGAAGATGCTCAGATGTTCTTCTTTAAGATGCGGCGCTCCTTCGACGGTTCCATTCTCCGCTACCCAGGAAATAATCTCTTTAACCTCATGCTCGGAGTATTTCAGATTTTGCAGGGCGCGCTCAACCTCTTGGTTCACCATTTTCATCCAGCCGCCTCCCACCAATTGTTTCATGGTTACGAGCGAGAAGGCCGGTTCTATTCCGGTAGTATCGCAGTCCATCATGAAAGCGATGGTGCCGGTCGGCGCGATGACCGTTACTTGAGCGTTTCTGAATCCATGTTCTTCTCCGGATTCGAGCGCCATACTCCAGACATTTTTGGCTTCGTTCGCCAGAGTTTTGTCTTCAATCAAATCAACGGGCAGAGATTCGGCGGCTTTCTTGTGTTGGGCGATAACACCAAGCATCGGTTCGCGATTTATGGCATAGGCTTCAAAAGGACCGACCCTGCTTGCGATTTGGGAGGAATATCGATAAGCCTCGCCGGCCATGAGAGAGGTGATGGCCCCAGCCCAGGCGCGTCCTTTTTCGGAGTCATAAGCCAGGCCCTTGGTCATGAGAAGCGAACCCAGGTTTGCGTAGCCCAGGCCCAGCTGACGCATATTTTTGGTGTTTTCCTCGATTTTCGCCGTGGGGTAGCTTGAATTACCAACGATTATCTCTTGTGCCAAGATTATCAATCGGACTACGTGTTTAAATTCTTCGGTTTTGAAGGATCCGTCGTCGTTTACGAATTTCATCAAATTCAACGAAGCCAGATTGCAGGCGGAGTTATCCACGTGCATGTATTCGGAGCAGGGGTTCGAGGCATTTATGCGGCCGGAATTAGGACAGGTGTGCCAGTTATTAATAGTGGTATCGAACTGCACTCCCGGATCCCCGCATTCCCATGCGGCCTTGGCAATTTCCTGAAGCAAGTTTTTGGCATTCAACTGTTCGGCCGTCTCGCCGTTAATTCGGAATTTTGTTTCCCAGGTTTTATTTTCGGCGGCGGCTTTCATAAAATCATCGCTGATGCGAACGGAATTATTTGCGTTTTGGAATTGAATGGAATTCCAGGCCGGATCGTTTAGGTCCGCCATGTTGTAGCCGGCCGCAGAGAGAGCGCGAACCTTATCTTCTTCGTCCGCCTTTGCGCGGATGAAATCCATCACATCCGGGTGATCGATATCCATTACAACCATCTTGGCTGCGCGCCTGGTTGTGCCGCCCGACTTGATCATGCCCGCGACGGAATCGGCTCCGCGCATAAATGAGATCGGACCCGAGGAATATCCTCCGCCGGCCAGATGCTCGAGTTTGGATCGCAATCGGGAAATATTCACGCCCGCTCCGGAGCCCCCCTTGAAGATCATTCCTTCTGTTTTTATCCAATCTAAGATCGAAGACATATCGTCTTCTACGGAAAGTATAAAACAGGCGGAGCATTGCGGTTTTTCTTTAACGCCAACATTGAACCAAACCGGAGAATTGAACGCGGCGAATTGATTAACCAAAACAGAAGAGAGCTCATCTTCAAAAATTTGTGCCTGATGTTTATTGAAATAATTAGAACTCTCTCCCCAGCCCCTTATGGTGTGCGCGACACGCGTCACCATCTGTTTCACGCTTCGTTCGCGGTTCGGTGCCCCCAATTTACCGCGAAAATATTTAGAAGCGGTGATATTCACGGCATTTTGCGACCAAAACTCCGGGAACTCAACATTTTTTTGTTCAAAAACTTTTTTTTCTTCCGTTCCGATAACTGCGTCTCTTAAGGTCCACTTGATTTGGTCAAAAGGATTGACGTTCTGTTCGGTAAAAACTCTTCGGAGAAACGGAGTGTGCCTATCTTTGGGGGAGGCTTGTTCGGTGAATGTCGTCTGATGTGCGATTTCCTTCATTTTTTATGTTTACTGTTTTATCGACTTATTGGTTAATAAAAGTTTGTTTTTTGGCGTGGTAAGTGTTTGTTCATGAGACCATCTTAGCACGCGCATTCCGGGGGAAAGGTTCACTTATCCCCAGAAAAATTGACAAAGTTTACAATTGTTTCAAAATATTTGTGTTATAAAACGGTTTGATAAAAATGTGAATTTTTTGCTCAGTTTTGCTAACATTTAAATGTAGAAAATCTGGAAGTTTTGAAATTCAGCTGAGTTCATCTTCCGGTTGAAAGGGGTTTTAGGGAGAGAATGGGGGATAATTGAGGTTGACGAATGGCAGCGATGGCGAAGAAGGGTATCTTTGGGGAGGATAAACCTAAGGTTTGATAATCTTCGGGATGGAGGAGGAAAATATTGAAAAAAAGAATACTTCCGGAGGGTACTTACAGAAAATATTTTTTTACGGGCTCATTTTTGCTCTCGGAGTTTTGACCGGAAACTTTTTTAACACAGGAAATCGCGACGCGCTCAAAGAAACCGCAAATCTTATCTCGCAAACAGGAAAAGAAGTGCTCGCGCCTTCCGTGTCCGGGGGTGTGAGTTTCTCTTTGCCGCTTAAAAAATCTGCGGTTACGAAAACCAAAGCAGTCGTTTCCGCCATTGCTCCTTCGCCGCCCAAGATAGCAGCGCCTTCCGGCGTCAGCGCAACGGCATCCCTCCCCGCGGCCGCGACAAGTTCATCTGTGCCGACAGTCGAAACCACTTCTACTTTGCCGGGTGTGGCTACGAGCGCGCAAATTGTGGCTGTGGAGAGCGAGCAAACTCCTCCCGTCGAGGAATCTGCCGCTGTGGCCGCGAAGCTTTTGATATTCGAAGTTCAGATAACCGGAGGTCCGGGAAACTCCGAGCAAGATTTTATAAAAATTTATAATCCAACTCCATATTCCGTTAATGCTTCCGGATGGAAAATCAGAAAACGCTCAAGCAAGGGAAGCGAAACGTCTATTAAGGTGATTCCGGACGGCACGAACATAGCCTCCGGCGCAGTTTTGACTTGGGCTAATAGCAAAGAGAATTTTGCCGGGACGATGAGCGCGGAGATTTCTTCCACGGCATCTATCGCCGCAGACAGCAGTATTGCGGTTTTAGACGGCGACGGAAAAATAATTGACGCGGTCGCCTGGGGCGGCGGAACAAGTCAGTTTGTGGAGGGAGCTCCATATCCCGCAAATCCGGAGGCGGGCCAAATACTTCGAAGGAAGACCGGCGGGGCGAATCTTCAAGACACGGATAATAATGCTACAGATTTTGAAGTCTAGATTTGCTATAATTAGGTATAAGAAAAGGTCGTGAAATATAAATAAGGTAGAGTTTATAGGTTGAGGGTTGTGGTCTTACGCCTGAAACCTGTAACCTAAAACCTGTAACCTAATTAAATAAATATATGTCACAAAGCTGGCTCGATATTTTGGGTGGATCTCTGGGCAACCTCTGGTTAGGGGTGGCCGGATTCCTTCCAAATTTCATTTTGGCCATTGTGGTGTTTATCATCGGTTTGATAGTGGCCTCGCTCGTTGCGACGGTCATCGAAAAACTTTTCGAATCCGTCAAACTCGACACTTTACTCCACAAACTTGGCCTTGGTCCTTACTTTGAGCGGGCCGGAATGCAGCTTAAGAGCGCGCGGTTTCTTGGCCGGTTGTTCTACTGGTTCATTGTTATCGCCTTCCTCTTGGCCGTTTCCGACAGCCTGAAGCTCTTCGCGCTTTCCGCGTTCCTCAGGGATGTTCTTTACTACATTCCGAACGTGATTGTCGCAGTGCTTATTCTTCTCGCCGCTTTCGTGGTCGGCAACTTCGCAAAGAAACTCGTGATCGCTTCGGTCATGGGCGCGAAGCTTCATTCCGCGAAATTCCTCGGTTCTTTGGTTTGGTGGGCAATAGTGGTTTTCGGATTCGTTACTGCGCTTTCTCAGCTCGGTATTGCGACTGCGATAATCCAGGCGCTCATCACGGGCTTTATCGCGATGCTTGCTATAGCCGGAGGCTTGGCCTTTGGTCTTGGCGGCCGCGACTATGCCGCGCACCTTATCGGTAAATTCAAAGAGACTACCGAATCTAGGTAAGAGATAGAATCTAGAATGTAGAATCTAGAACAAAACCCGGACAGTCCAATGGACTGTCCGGGTTTTTGGTAGGCGAGAATAAGATTGTGGAATAGCTGTGGATTGTTCACAGTCCAAGGTTTGTTATAATAATAAAAATCGTCCGGGAAACTCCGTTCCGATATGTGAGGTATCGAGGCGGAAGAGCCGGGCGATTTTTGTATTAGAATTCGCTGCCGCTCAAGAGATGTTTCTTTTTTGCTTTTGAACCTCAGTCATGAGCTCTTCACTGCTCCAACGCTTGTGTAGGATTTTGCGCCAGCCGAAATCGCCGTTGCTGTCCCAGGGGCAGATTGAGCGCATCGCAACTATGTGCGGAGCAAGCGCATTGGTTTCCGGATCGCGTCTAGTGTACCAAAATATTTGGCAGTTGCGGATCTTGTCTTTATCGTCTTCCGATTCGTCGAGCTCAATGAATCGTTCCGGAAGAAGGTCTTCTATCTCGACTTGAAGCGCCCTCATGACGTGTCCGTGGCAAACTGCGATAACTCTTTTGTCGCTGCATTCGCGGGCCCAATGTTCCAGCATCGCTGTCTTAAGGCGCAAACAGAGACTCGCAATGGATTCACCGCCTCCGGCAGGTATGGATAAGAATTTGTTCTGCGCATACTGCTGGCTTTCTTTTGGATATAAAACCTTTCGCTCGTCGTCGGGAAGATTGTCTTGGAGCCCCATATCTCGCTCTCTAAGATGGAATTCTCTTCGCCAGAGAGCACCAGGCAAATCTAAAAGTGCGGCTGTTTCCATGGCGCGGATATAGTCGCTTACATAAAATCTGTCCATCGGCATGGGTAAGTTGGCTTTTAGCCAGACTCCCGCTGCTTTCGCTTCCGCGACGCCGTTATCGGTCAGGCGGAAGGTCCGACTATGTCTATTTCGGAATTCTTCGGTGAAGAAACGATTGTCACCGCTCCGGCTGGTTTTATTCGCAACATTGCCTTCAGATTGTCCGTGGCGGACCAGAATTAAATCTATGGGTAACATAATTTCATATTACGCGGGAATACGTATGGCGCAAGGGGATGCCGCCTCCGGCTTCTAAAATGTCTAAATATTTTCCGCCGCGATGAGTTTCGCGAGAACGATATTTCGCTGCGATGCACTTCCTATCGGATAGCAAGTAATCAGAGCTATCTGAGAATCGCTGACGGTTGAAGAGAGAAGGGCATTTGTATCGCTTGGGCTTAGCACTCTTTTGTCAAAAACCTGGTAAACATATTTTTTATCCTTTCCTACTATATATATCTCATCGCCCGTCTTCATCTGAGGAAGGAGCGAGAAAATGGTGGCGTAATCTCCCCGGTACCAACTGGCTCGGGAGCTATGCCCAAGCATAACTGCGCGACCGGCATCGCCGGGCAGAACCGAACCCGGGTAAAGGGCCACGCCGTCTTCCATTGCGGCAAGGATGGCTTTGGTCGCGGAATCGTTGGGCGCCACTATCGGAGTTTGGACCTGAATGCGCGGGAGGAATAATTGATAGTCTGCCCCCGGCGGCAGGCTTGCCCTGGCAGCCAAGTTTAATATTTCTCCGGTTTTAAGATCGTAGGAAACAAAAGGCGAATTCAAAAATATCGCGTAACGCATCTCTTTAAAGAATGCCCCGCCGTTCAGTAAAAGATAGAAAAATAAACTTGCGCCAAAGAAAAGCAAAATGAAAATTGCCAGCCGGCGGAACTTATTCTGGAGTTGGCGCTTCACTACTATATTTTACCCCCACACCTAATGTGACGAAAGGGGTTAGCTCGCGAAGCGCACGGAAGTTAGGTGGGGGGTCTACTCGTTCTATCTTGCGACGCTAATCGCGTTAATGGAAAAAGATATTGGCGTAATCTGTGCCGCTTCTCTAAGAAGAACGCTGTGCGTTGCTATGTAGCCGAAGATTAGAATAAGAATGAAAGTCCTGACCATAACTCCAAAGGGCAGGGCGCCCAATCGGAGAAGCGCTATTGCAAGAGTTACAAGAAGCATAAAGGCGACAAAGAAACCCAAAAAGCGAATAGGAACATCCGGGGTTTCAGGGCTCGTCGGATTTCCGGCAGTGTTTATTGTTTGGGGTTTAATTTCCGTGCCCAAGACTGCGGTTTTGGTCGTACTGGCCGGCGTCTCTGTTTTTTGGATCGGGAGTTTCAAAACTTCTTTTGCGCCGGTCAGATCTTTTATCGGCGGAATCTGAGCAATCTTAACCGACGGTTTGCCAAAATACTGGACTAAATATATGGAAGCACGGCCGTCGAAAGTTCCTTGGACGACGGAGACACCCATCTCCGTATAAAGAGGGCTCAAGATGTTGGCGCGATGGGTTGGGGAAGCCATAAGGGCGTTGTGGGCCGCTTCGGCGCTCATGAAGTCCATCGCAAGATTTTCACCGGCGGCGGCATATTTGTATCCCGCGCCTTTAATGAAATCCCAGGGAGTTTTTCCGTCCGGAGAATTGTGGGAGAAATATCCCTTGCTTCCCATATCGTCCGCTTTGGTTTTGGCGGCAATGTCCAGAACGCCGTTTTCTTTAAGCGTGGAGAGTCCGGCTTCCGTGCGGGCGGAGTTAACCAAACGGATAACATCCGCTTTTTCGAAAGTGGGTCCGCCCAAAAGCTGCGCAAGCTGATTTTTGCGGATGGCTGCTGGAGAAAATATAAGGAATGCCGCGAGGACCGCGAGAAGCGTTAGAGAGAAGGAAGAAAGCAATACCGGCAATCCGGAGTTCTCTCCGGTCGGCAAGAAGAAATTTTTTATTCTCTGTAGCATTTTCATTTCATATATTTGCCGACTTTTTATTGGTTATTTAGGCGTCGGGAGATTTTTCTTCTGCACGGATGCGTTCTAGTATTTTTTCGAACTCAGTTTTCTTTTTGGGTTCCGCGATCGGGAGTTCCGCGACAATGCCGGAGGCGAGGTTAAACTTCGGCGAGGCATTTTTACGGTGGTACATAAAGTAATAGGCGATGAGGGCGGAGAGAAAACCCAGGGTCAATGCAACAGGCAAGGTGTCTTCCGGACCGGTCACGATATCGGCCGCGCCCAAAACGGTTCCGCGCGGATCGATATTAAGAGAGGCATAAGCGCTCCGAGTGTCTCCATTCATTGTAGCAGAGACCTGGTTTGTAAGAGTTCCGGAGATCTGGCCCTGGTTTACGGTCGCCAAAAAGCGGATTACCTGTTCCTGGTTTCCGTAGTTATTGTTCAGATAGATTCCGGATCCTTGGGTTATGCCGTCGGCAACTTGGCTGCCGTTCACGCGCGTAGAGCCGGAGACATAAGTAAGCCCGTACGGCAGCGTGTCGCGAACCAGCACCTGGTTGTTGTAGTAGTTATTATTGTAATTATTATTGTTGTAGCTATTGTAGCCGTTCGTTTGAACCCGGATCTCAAACTCAACCATATCTTGCGCTTGGGCCTTAACGTTCGGGACGTATGCGGTTTGGCCAAGGGTGCGGTTTAGGACATTTTTGGTTATTTGGAAATTTTGGTATTGCTGCTGGGTATTCACAGTAACGGTACACTGAGCGCTGCCTCCGTTTGAGGAGCTAACGGTTATAATTTTCGTGCCGTTGTAGGAAAAACGGGTGCCGAAACTCGAGCCGCTTCCGCTCATCGGAGAAGCATCTCCAGAGGTATACCAGTAATAGGTGCCGTTGCCTCCGGTCGCGTTAAAGTTCACCCAGTCGTTAACGTTAACGTTCTGGTTTTGCGGATTGCAGTAAATCTGTTGCTGCGGCGGATTGTAAGTGCCGGTCGTGGTGAAACTCATAGATTGAGTTTGATTGTTGCCGCACTCGCTCTGAACGACCAAGCGATAATAGTAGGTAGTGTTTTGCTGAAGGCCGTAGACGCTGAAGGTCACGTTCTGCGGAGAAGAAATCGTCTGAGAATTGGTAGTGTAGCCGTAAGATTGGCTCACGCCATATTCAAAATAATAAGTGGCAGTCTTGCCTTGCGGATCCACAAAAGCGTTTATGGTCGCGGAATTTTGGGTGACATTGGTAGCCGCGGTAACGTATGCGGTCGGCTGAACGCATACAGCCGTATTTATAGAGGCGGAACAGGTGGCAGTTTTGGATCCGCTTATAACAGTTATGGTCTTGTTTCCGGAAGTGGAAAACTTTGTGACAAAGGAAGAGCCGGCGCCGATATTCGGAGTTCCGTCGTAAACGGACCAATTATAGCTTCCGCTTCCGCCCTGGGCGGTAAAGGTCAGATAGTCATTTATGTTTCCGGTCTGGCTTGAAGGGGAGCAGGTAAGATTTTGCGCAACTTCATTCACAGTCACCGAACACTGTTTGGTTTGAGCTCCATCTGTAACGCTGACGGTTTTAACTCCGGCGCTAGAGAATGCGGAACTAAAGTTGACGCCTACGCCGGTTGACGGAGCGCCAGGAGAGGTCCAGTTGTAGTTGCCGTTGCCGCCCTGGGCGGAAAAGACCGCAATGTCACCAACATTGATAGTCTGGGTTTGTGGCGCACAGGAAAGTTCCGTTACCGGAGGGTTGTTCACGGTTACCGAGCAGCCCACGGTCTCCGATCCACTCGAAACAGTCACCGTTTTTTGGCCGGCGGTGCTATAGGAGGTAGAGAAATTGGTTCCGGTTCCGCTCGCCGGATTTCCATGATCGCTGCCAATGCTCGCGGACCAGTTATAAGTTCCGTTTCCGCCAGTCGCGGAAAAATTGGCGGATTGATTGATGTCCACATTTTGATTGCTGGGGGAGCAGGTGAGAGTAGTTGGCGTGTCCACGCAAACCGGTTTTGGGCTAACGTGCCAAGCCATAAGAATGCTGTCTTGGTCGCGTCCGCCAGGAGCGGATAGTGTTCGTCCGGTATAAATATCGAGCTGATATTTACAGTTCGGAACCTGGACAGACATTTGTATGGTTTGCTTTTTGGGGAGCTCAATCGTCTGAGTTCCAAAAAGAACCTGGGCATCTAACCATCCCGGTTCATTTCTTTCGATAAACATTTTGTAGGCCTGGAAGTTAACTTTGACGGTGCGGTTGGATCCGTTAGTCACGGTCGCTATCGCCGTGCCGGTGTTTTCCCCCGAATTGTTTATGATCGCGGTAATATCGGTTGGGTTGGGCGGATATTCAATGGCCTGCGCTTTAATGACGGTCAAAAGAGAACCGGCGGATATTGCCGTTATTATTGCGAAAAGAATAACTATTTTTTTGTTGGTTATGGTCATTTCGTTTTATTTTAAGCCCTTTTTCGGGCGGTTGAATTGTCCGAGAATTGTAGCATTTTATTGGCATTCTGTCAATAGAAGGAGCGATGCCCAGCGAAACTCATAAAATAAGCCTTTCCCGGCGATATTGGCAAAAACTCCACTATATATAGAGACCTGGGCTTGAGGCCGAGGCATCTATTATCTATGCGTCGAGTTTGCATTTCAACCCCTTGACTTGCGGATGGTAGTTCATATAAACTTATCCTCACGAATGATTATCCGTATAAAACCAATAGTCTCTGCGGTCTAAAGCCGTCAATTTTTGACGAACCTGAGAACCGCTGGACCCAGCGGTTTTTTCATGGATAAGAATTCCTGAAATTTGAAAATCGAAGTATGCGAATTAAAGGTAAGACTTAATAGAAATTAAGTCCGCATTATGTAATTAAATCAGCATTGGGATGGCTGGCATAAGGGCGAATGGTGGATGCCTTGACATCAAAAGGCGACGAAGGACGCAGCGTAGCGGCGATACGCCTCGGGAAGGTGTGTAGCAACCGATGATCCGGGGATTTCCGAATGGGGCAACCCAATTGAGTAAACCTCAATTATCTTGGCGCAAGCCAAGGAGCGAACCCAGGGAAGTAAAACATTTCAGTACCTGGTGGAAAAAAGAAAAATCTTTATACCCTTAGTAGCGGCGAGCGAAACGGGCAGAGCCTAAACCAGTAGTTGTTCGCAAGAATTATTTCTGGGGTCATAAGAAATAGACACTGGATTTAACCGCTGTGTGCATCTCTAGTGCATAGCGGTTAGGTCTAAGGAGAAGTTACAAAATCATTTGTTAGTCGAATTCGCTGGAAAGCGAAGCCAAAGTGGGTGATAGCCCCGTAGGCGAAAACAGATGAACTTTTTAGTTTATTTTCTTGAGTACTTCAAGGTAAGAAAGCCTTGAAGGAATTCGCCTGTACTATCAGGCAAGGCTAAATACTTTTGATGATCGATAGTGAACTAGTACCGTGAGGGAAAGGTTAAAAGCAGGCCGGTGAGGCCGTTGAAATAGAACCTGAAACCATTTGTCTACAAGGAACTAAAGACCGCAAGGTCGATAGTGTGCCTATTGAAGAATGATCCAACGACTTTGTGCACGTGGCTCGGATAATCCCCCTAGGGGGAGCATCCATAGGGAAACCGAGTCTGAATAGGGCGTAATCCTTTTATAGGATAGTCGCGTGCATAAGACTCGAAGCCGGAAGAGCTTGCCCTGAGCAGGATGAACTCCGTCGAAAGATGGAGGAAGGTCCGAACCGGTGAGTTGTGCAACACTCTCGGATGACTTGGGGTAAGGAGTGAAAAGCTAATCGATTTCGGTAATAGCTAGTTCTCTCCGAAATAGTTTTAGGACTAGCGCCTGGCGGTAATGCATGGGGGTAGAGCACTGGATGGTCGGTAATAGTCGAAAGACTGCCCGACCAATCAAACTCCGAATACCGTGCATGGAATCCAGGTAGTCAGTACGCGGGGGCTAAGCTCCGTGTACGTGAGGGGAACAGCCCAGACCATAAGCTAAGGTCCCTAAATGCGCGCTAAGTGTAAAAGGCAGTTTTGTACCATGGACAGATAGGAGGTTGGCTTAGAGGTAGCCATCCTTTAAAGAGTGTGTAACAACTCACTATTCGATTGGTATGGAGCGCCGAAAATGTACCGGGGCTAAGCGCGCTACCGAAGCTATGGATTTGCGGACTTGATTGAGGAAAATTCGCGGGGAGCAGGAGTAGACGGAGCGGCCGAGGGGCCGATATCCTCCGGGAGCAATGTTTGATAATAGTGCAATCAGGACCCGTTCGTTTAGACGAACGGCACACCGATTGAGGTCGTTATCAAAATACCCGGGCGGCACGCGTGCCGATACTCCTGTTTCACGCGATGTAAGTAGAAAAGAAATGAGCGGGTGTAGCTCAGACTGGTAGAGCGTCGGATGTTGTAATCCGAAGGTCGTGGGTTCAAATCCTGCCACCTGCTCCATTTCTTTGAAAGCGAAATTATGCGGGAAAGGGTATGAAAGACACGAGCGCTAAGACGGCTTCTCGGTAACTCGAGAAGATGAGCGTTCAAGCTCTGTAAGACAGAGTCATCGTGTTGCCGGATTAGCTATCCGGCCTTACCCCGACCCGCACCAGTTCTTTTCGAAAGGAAGCGTGTGTCGTTAGCTCAATTGGCAGAGCAGACAACTGACACTTGGCAGGTTAGGGGTTCGAATCCTCTACGGCACACCACGCCTTTCAGGTAGTTTCGCCCAGTCGATTTCATGGATCGGCTGGGCTCCTCAATCAAGTCCGCAAGTGGTAGGAGAGCATTCTTGGCTGCTGCGAAGCGGGATCCGCGAGGACCCGTGGAGCGCCAAGAAGAGAGAATGTTGGAATGAGTAACCACAATCCCAATGAGAAATTGAGACCCCGCAAATCCAAGGTTTCCGTGGCACTGGCAATCAACCACGGGTTAGTCGGCCCTAAGGCAATGGCGAAAGCCGCAGCTGATGGACAGCAGGTTAATATTCCTGCACAGCCGCACTATCATATCTGGGGGACGAAGGAAATAAATTCACGTGCCTTATTGGTTTGGCATTCCTGCTCGAAGGCTTCGGCCGAGAGAGGGAGAACGTTCGGTTTTTACCGGGCGGACGTGAACGAAGAGCCTTCCGAGAAAAACCCAGTAAAGCGATAGTGTGGCTTCCGTACCGTAAACCGCCACTGGTGGGTGAGGCGAGAAGCCTAAGGGGAACGAGTGAGTCATCTTTAAGGAACTCGGCAAAAAAGCGGCCGTAACTTCGGGATAAGGCCTGCTCCGCGCAAGCGGAGCCGCAGCGAAAGTATCTCTAGCGACTGTTTACCAAAAACACAGCTCCCTGCTAACTAGCAATAGGATGTATAGGGGGTGACGCCTGACCGATGCGAGAAGGTTAACGGTGGATGTGGCATGCCGCAAGGTGTGTTACGTACCGCCCGAAGCCCTCGTCAATGTCAGCGGTAACTATAACCGTTCTAAGGTAGCGCAATTCCTTTTCGGGTAAGTTCCGAAGCGCACGAAAGGCGTAACGACTGGAGAACTGTCTCAAAGATGAGCTCGGTGAAAATGCGATTCCCGTGAAGACGCGGGATACCTGCAGCGGGACGAAAAGACCCCGGAAGCTTTACTATAGCTTGATATTGCTTTTAGAGTTTTGATGCGTAGCGTAGTGGTGAGAGGTTGATACGTGGATTTCGGTTTGCGTGGACTCGACAATGAAACAGCCATCTTCACAATTTTAAAAGCTAACCGGTTAGGAAGCCCAAAAAGGTAAACCTAACTGGGACAGTGTCTGGCGGGTAGTTTAAATGGGGCGTTTTCCTCCTAAAGAGTAACGGAGGAGTTTATTAAGGTCGGCTTAGTCCGGATGGAAACCGGGCACGACGCGTAAAGGCAAAAGCCGGCTTAACTGCGAGACCTACAAGTCGAGCAGATGCGAAAGCAGAACTTAGTGACCCGACGACACTTTATAGAACGGTCGGAGACAACGGATAAAAGCTACTCCGGGGATAACAGGCTAGTATGATCCGAGCGTCCACAGCGACGATCATGCTCGGCACCTCGATGTCGGCTCGGCCTAGCGCGGGGGTGGAGAAGCTCCCAAGCGTTTGGCTGTTCGCCAATTAAAAGGCCACGTGAGCTGGGTTCAAACCGTCAAAATGAACCCGAGGAAATGACATCGAACACACGGCGGCTCCAGTTAGGAATAACTGGATGCATAAGTTGACTCATATCGATGAAGTCCTGGTAAGTAAAAGACATAACCTGTCATATATCAGGATAATATCGAGGGAAGTCGTACATGTTATCAAGGTCTTTATCGTCCAATTAGAACGCAAACATCGCTAGTTTTCTCAGCGGAGTACTACTTTTGTACTCCAACAATAAGGGAAATATCTCGATGTCTCGCAATCCTATTGGAACGAAAAGATAAATATGTATTGACCCCGTAGAGACTTGCTCTAAAAATGCAAAGAGCAGAGTAAGGCATAGGCCTTGCTAACACGTCAACCACCCAAATCCGATTGCGAAAGCAATTCAGGACGGGTGATGGTATAGTCCGATCCCATCAGCAATGATGGACAATGAACCCTAGTGGCTAATTGCTAGTCGCTAGTGGCTAATTTAACAGCGTGAGACAGGTTGGGCTCTATCTGCTGCAGGCGTTCGCACTTGAGAGGAGTTGTCCCTAGTACGAGAGGACCGGGATGAACGAACCTCTGGTCTACCGGCTTTGGTACCAACTGAAATGCCGGGTAGCTATGTTCGGACTGGATAAGCGCTGAAAGCATCTAAGCGCGAAACCAACCTCAAGATTAGGTGCTATGGCTTCGTCGGAGACTACGACGTTGATAGGTTCTAGGTGTAAGCACAGCAATGTGTTTAGCCAAGGAATACTAATAGCCGCCAGCCATCCCAATGCTGGTTTGATCAAATGTAATCTTTAATTAATCGCAAATATCACGCACATAATAAGATTATGGGCGCGACCGAGCACATAAATATGTGCTTTGGCTTCGAAATTTTAAACTGAAAATCCGATAATCGGGTCTTTAGTTGCCGGTGTTTTATTTGGATGTGTCCCACCTCTTCCCATTCCGAACAGAGAAGTGAAAGCGTCCAAATCTGATGATACTTGGGCTTTCGGGCCTCGGGAAAGTAGGATGTGCCGGCAACTAAGGACCCGATTTTTTGTTTTGTGGATAAAGCGGTAAACTTTGTGGAGAGCTTAAAACATGAAATTAAAGGTAATCAGCTTTAATATCTGGGATCTGCCGCTGTTCTTTGTGAAAAATCGCAAGGAGCGGATCAAGAGAACGGCGGAATATCTAAAAAAATCCGATGCGGACATCATTTGTATTCAGGAGTCCTTCGATATAAAAAACCGTCTTTTCTTGAAGGACACGCTCACGGATAGCTATTATATGGCCGGCGATACCGAAGAAACTCGGCGTCTGCTTTTTTTTAAACTTTTCGACATGAGCGGGGGACTGGTGGTCTTTTCTAAATTTCCGATCATCAGGAGCAACTTCGTTTCATACAGCCGCATATTTAATTCTGCTCTGGGAGAAATAGTGGCCCGTAAAGGATTTTTAGAAGTCATCCTTAAGACCCCGGCGGGAGAGATCAGAGTTTTGAACACCCATCTTCACGAAGAAACGCCGTTTTTCGATCGCACGGTGCGCTTAAGCCAGCTGGCCAAGATGTTCGGTCTTCTGTCCGGCGAAAAAGATATGCCCACTATTCTGACCGGAGATTTTAACGAACACGCGCTTCAAAACCAGCAGGATTTTTCCATACTTTTTGAATCCTCGGGATTTAGGCACCCGTTCCATAATGGGCACGCGAGCAATGAGATGCCGAGCTATCGTCCGGAAAATCCTTACGTGGATAACTGGATCAACCGGACAGTAGTTCCCAAACGGTTCGATTACATTTTAGTGAAAGATCTCAAAAAGATCGGAATGCGGGCCGTTCAATATGGGCCCCAGCATCTGAAGCCGGAACTTTCCGATCACGATCCGATACTCTTGGAGCTCGAACCTGAGGTTTAACGTTGGCGATGTTATAATTAGTTATGCCTCCTGAACTTGCCGGCTACATCTCCTCCTACGGATATTTGGCCATTTTTTCCCTGGTTTTCTTGCAGGAAATAGGGATCCCGAATCCGGTGCCGAACGAGCTCGTGCTTTTGTTTTCGGGCTTTCTGGCTTCTACTGGAACCCTAAGTTTCCCGCTGGTTTTCCTTTCCGCGGTGGCGGGTGATTTCATCGGTACCACCCTGCTTTATTTTGTTTTCTATTTTTTCGGCAAGACCATAATCGCCAAGAAGCCGCGCTGGATACCGATCCACAAAGAGCATATCGAGCGCTTGAGCAATTTTATCTCCAAAAAAGATTGGTGGGGAATATATTTAGGACGCCTTATCCCGTATCTCAGGGGTTACGCTTCGGTTGCTGCGGGCTTTTTGCAGCTTAAGCCCAAAATATTTCTTACCATGGTATTCTTGTCCGCCGTTACTTGGAGCGGCGGATATGTTATCGCCGGAAAACTCATGGGTCCGTACTGGCAGACGTTTGCGGAAAGAATTGGAGGAACGAGCCGGATAATCTACATCATTCTTGCGGCTCTCTTGGTTTTCTATTTCGTAAAACAGCTTCGAAAATGGCGAAAGAGCCATAAAGACAAAGAACTGGTATAAAATGCGGTTTTCTATAGTCATTCCCGCCTACAACGAAGCAGAAATTTTACCCAAAACGCTTTTGTCTTTGAGGAGGCTTGGCACCCCAAAAAAAGATTATGAGGTTATCGTGGTAGACAATAATTCCAAAGACGCAACCTCAGAGGTATCTAAAAAGTTGGGTGCACGCGCTATTTTCGAAGCGACTCCGGGAACAAATTTCGCGCGCGAAGCCGGGAGAAAGGCGGCGCAGGGGGAAATAATAGTTTTTTTGGATTCTGATTGCGAACCGCCGATAGACTGGCTTTCTAGGATCGAGGCGGATTTATCCTTGCCTGGGGTTGCCGCCGTTTCCGGACCCTACGATTACGGATTTAGGGGCTTTCTGGGATTTGTCGGTAATTTTTATGAGCGCTTTATCCTTGTCATAGCGCCCAAATTGCTTCGAATTTTATTTTGGAAAAAAGCCGGGGTTTTAATAGGCGGGAACTTTGCGGGACGACGGGAAACTTTTGAAAAAATTGGAGGTCTGCCGCCCCTTAAATTTTACGGAGACGACGCTGCCATAGCGATGCTGGTGGCGCGCAGGGCTGGAAAAGTGCTCTTTGACCCGGATCTTAAAGTCAAAAGTTCTCCGCGCCGGTTTGAGACGCAGGGACTTTTTAAGACCAACCTCAAATATGTATCTACATATTTAAAGATTTATTTCGATAAGAAATTTCGCTGAGATTGGTATACAATTAGAAGATGGGGCGCTTCCTGAAACACTTTTTTTACGGAATTTTTTACCTAGCGATTTTCGCGGGAATCGGCTATTTGGTTTTTTTGCTGTTCGTTAAGCCGCCGGCGAGCTGTTTTGATAACATACAGAATCAGAATGAACTGGGCGTGGATTGCGGCGGTCCGTGTGCGAAAGTTTGTCTACCTTCCACAATCCGCCCTTTGACCCTCTCGGGGGAGGCTCAGCTCTTTTCTACCAACGGACTTTGGAGTGTCCTTTTCTGGCCGGAGAATCCTAATCCGGATTATGCAGTAACGAATTTTAAATACGCGGTAAATATCTATGACGAGGCCGGTTTGATTATAAAAACTCTGAGCGAGGAGTCCTTCCTTTACGCGAGCGAAATAAAATACATAGATATCCCGGCTATAAACCTTGGCAGTTCCATGCCGGCCAGGGCGGAATTTCAGATAACCGATCCGGTTTGGATCGAAGCAGGGAAATTCTCCAAGCCCAATCTCGTTGTCCAATCCCCATCGGCATCTATTTCCGGGAACAATATCGAATATAGGGGTAGGGTTGTGAATCGCGACACAGTTCCTTTCCGCGATGTTAAGGTTGTAGCCATATTTAACGATACGATGGGCAATCGTGCGGGGGTATCAGAAACAGAAATACAGAACCTATCCCCGGGGGACAGTAAAGAATTCACCATACTTTATCCCGCAGGAGACGACATCAATCCCGAAGCCTCCCAGGCCTTTGTGTATGCCGAGCGTCAGTAGGGAGTCTGCTGGATTGTTTATTCGGTTGGGGGTAAAATAGGAATTAACATAAATTAAAATCAAATCAATGAAAAAAATATTCGAGGCAGTGAATAAAAAAACAACGGCCGTTTTTGTTCTGTCGGCTATATTTTTTTCATTCGGATATTTAATTGTTAACGGCGCCCTTACGTTTTCCGATCAAAGCGTGGTGTCCAATGGCGTGCTCAATCTTTCTGCTGGTGGAACCAACCAGAATGTTATTTTAACTCCTTCCGGAACTGGTTTTACCGTTTTGAACGGTAATGTCGGCGTTGGGACCACCACTCCGTCGAACTCATTTGTGTTGGTCAGTCCGACAACCGGTGCGGCGGTGTTCTCGATCGCGACAAGCGGGAGCATCGGCCTTGCCGGGACAGTACCTAATGCAGCAAAACATATAAATATTGATATAACCGGTGCCGACTCAAGTGTTTTTGGCGCTTCTGCCACCGAATATGGCGGATACCATTCGCTTGCCGGGGCTATGATCGAAAATGGATTAATGGGGGTGTTTGGTCAGGTTCAAAAAACATCCGGAGGGTTTGGCCACGGAACGTTGGTTGGGGTTCAGGGAAAAGCATTGCTGGCGACCAGTATCGAAACGGATAATATGATCTCAGTTGACGCGGAGACTCAAGTTGCGGGATATGCGCATCAAGCCTACGGGGCCTTCGATCAAGTGCTGGTCTATGGCACCGGTACGATCGGTACGGCTTATTCGGTTTACGCGGATACCGTTGCGCTTCAAAACAGCACCATCACCGATGCGTATGGGGCGATTATAAAAGTGAGGCAGACCAGTCCGGCCGTGGTTACTCGGGCCTATGGACTTGCGCTTTCCGGATGGTCCGGTGCCGCCGGAACTTCTTACGGAATATATATGGACAATTCCATAGATATCGGCACGACAACGAAATACGCAATCTATTCTTCTTCTGCTTCAAATTCTTACTTTGCCGGAAAGATCGGCATTGGCACAACCACACCTGCAACAGCCCTACATATCGCCGGCGCGACTACTCCTACCTTGCGCATCGGGGGACCGAGTATCGCCGGTTGTATCGAGCTTCTGGATAGCGCCGGGAATGGCACGATAAACTATATAACCGCTACCGGAGGGGTCCTTTTTGCCACCACTACTAAACCGGCTGTTTGTCAGTAGTCGCCGGATTTATTTTGCTCTTAACTGTTATAATAAACTCAAATGAGTCTCAATAAGGGAATTATAAATACGGTCTTCAGTGTCTTTTTATTGGTCGGCTTCAGTCTTCTTTTTTCTCTCGCAAATCCCGCCTCCGCCTCCACCCTCACTTATTCCTCCGCAACCTCGCTATATCTGTCTATTCCGGACACATATTTTGTCATCCAGCCGGGGTCAACCGCGGATGCTTTGACGGTCGGCAGTTCAACAGTTGTGGTATCTTTGGCCGCGGGCGATGTTTTTACCATCAACGCCACATCTTCAGACTTTTCCGTTTCTTTGACCAGCGGCAGTGGAAGCACTTTTACGAATTCCGCCTGTAGCGATGCCGCTGCCGCGAGTGTGACAATAACCCAAACAACAGCTTCTTCAACGTATACCATTTCTCAAGCAAGCATTTGCCACAGCTCTTCCTCTCCTGCGCCAACGCTTACATCTATTTCTCCGAGTTCCGCTCTGGCTGGAGGCAGTGCTTTCACCCTTACGGTTACCGGAACTAATTTTCTGCCATCCTCTATTATTTACTGGGGCGGTTCGCCGTTAACCACGACCTATGCCTCAACTACCGTTCTCACCGCTTCCGTTCCAGCCGCGAATATCGCAAGCGCCGACGCATCCTATGTTTATATCTCTACCCCGGCTCCTGGCGGAGGAATTTCGGGCGACCAAAGTTTCGTTATCTATTCAAGTTCTGGCTACAATGCGTACGGTCTATTGGGCCAACTGGACGATGATGGGAATCCTTCCTATACCAATCGATCGCCGAATAATGCTCCTAATAACTCAGGTTTTTTAGAAACTCGATATACGGTTGTCGATTCGGTTAATCACCGTTTGTTCGCCTCCGATAGATATAGGGTTTTCGTTTATAATCTTAACTCTTCAAATCAATTGGTGGATTACGCAGCCGATTACGTTTTAGGTAAATCGGACTTTCGTGAATACTATGTGGCTGGTGTAGCCAGCAATAATTTATTGGGCCCTACCGGTCTCGCCTATGATTCTGTCGAGAACCGTCTTTTTGTGGCCGATCAAGACAATAACCGAGTTTTGGTTTTTAATCTTTCCACCATCACAAACGGCATGTCCGCATCTTTCGTTTTGGGCCAGACCAATTTTACTTCTAGTGCCGCGGCAACCACTCAAATTGGAATGTCTTCGCCGGAGGGTCTCGTCTATGATTCGGTCGGGAACCGCCTGTTTGTCGGCGATAAAAATAATAATCGCGTGCTCATATTTGACACAGCCACCATCACAAACGGCATGTCCGCATCTTTCGTTTTGGGGCAGACCGGATTTACATCAAGTACGGCTACAACAACCCAGGGCGGGGTGTCTGCGCCTGCCGGTCTTGAATATGATTCTGAGTATAGCCGCCTGTTTGTCGGCGATAAAGATAATAACCGAGTGCTTATATTCGACGTAGCTACCGGCACGGTCACGAACGGAAAGAGCGCCTCTTTCGTATTGGGTCAGATAAACTTCACATCCAGCACTCAGGCGACTACGCAGGCTAGCATGAAAAATCCTTCGGGCGTGTCTTATGATACTGCGAATGACAGGCTCTTTGTTTACGATGCTGTGAATTTTCGCACATTAATTTTCGACGTAGCTACCGGCACCGTCTCTAACGGGATGAATGCATCTTTCGTTTTAGGGCAAGCCAATTTCACTTCCGGAACCTATCCGGCAAATACATGGCCAAGCCAGAATAGATTCAGTAATGGCGACGATGGATTCGGTTCCAGTTTTGGATATATTGGAACCGTCATGTTTAACCCCGCGGAGAATAAATTGTTTGCTTCCGACCCAGATAATTATCGTTTTCTTATCTTTTCCGTCGCGACCGGAACAGTCTCAAACGGTATGAATGCCTCGGGCGTTTTGGGGCAATTCGACGGAAGTTGGAATCCTGATTACATAAAAAGTTTTCCGTTCGGGGCCCCCAATGCCCTTGGTCTTTCCGGTAGTTCGGATGGTAGTCCTTCATATTCATTCCCGAATCACTATGGAACAGCGCTTGATCTTGCTGGGCAAAGACTTTTCGCAGCCGATTTCGACAATAACCGCGTTCTAGTCTTTAATCTGGATGCTTCTGGCAATCCTATTGATTACGAAGCCGATTATGTGCTTGGCCAGGACAATCTTTATTCTCGAGCAACCACCACGCGCGCGCAAAACCGAATGAGGAAACCATCCGATGTCGCCTTTGACCCCGTAGGCAATCGCCTATTTGTCGCCGATTATTTTAACTCGCGGGTGCTTATATTTGACACGGCAAATATTACAAACGGCATGAATGCTTCTTATGTTCTGGGCCAAACGAATTTCACTAATAATACAGGGGCGACCACGCAAGCCGGAATGTGGGCAGTGTTTTCCTTGGCTTATGACTCTGTAAACAGCCGTTTATTTGTAGGTGACTATCCTTCTCATCGGGTAACGATATATGATGTCGCGACCGGCACGGTTACGAACGGCAAGGCCGCATCGTTTGTCCTAGGTCAAACCACGTTTACCGCCAGTGCCCAAAACGTGACGGCGTCCGGGATGAATACGCCCATCGCCTTAACTTACGATTCCGCGAACAGTCGGCTTTTTATTGCTGACTCAGGGTACAGTCGGGTTACTATCTTTTCCGTCGCGACCGGAACAGTCTCAAACGGTATGAATGCCTCGGGCGTGCTTGGCCAGACTTCATTCACTAGTCAGTCTACTGGCAGAACTAAATCCGCAATGAACCAGCCCGCGGGTCTCGCCTATGATTCCATAAACAGCAAATTATTTGTGAGCGAAAACGGTAATTATCGAGTGTTAGCCTTCGATGTTGCTTCTGGATCTGTAACCAATGGACAGGACGCCTATGCGGTTTTTGGAAAAGCTGATTTCACAAGCTCAACGGGGACTACTGGCCAAAGCGGTCTATATTCCGCCACTGGTGCCTCCTATGATTCAACGAACCGGCACTTGATAGTTTCCGACACCGCGAACAACCGTATCATGTTCTACAAGTTCTTCACCCCGGGAACGCCGAGCTTCCCGTCGTCCGCAACCATGGGCAACAGCTACTCTTACACCCTGCCATCCGCTACCGACTCCCAGGGAACAGTCGTTTATTCCGTAACAAGCGGTTCGGTGCCGCCGGGTCTTCATTTCAACGGTTCAACTCTTTCCGGGACTCCAACCGCAGCCGGAGTATATTCTTTCACTCTTGAAGCCAGCGATGTGGGTTCTTGGGGCAGTGCCTCAGCTGTGGCGATGTCCGGCACACACATCATTACCGTTATCACCAATCCTAGCGGCGCAGTTCTTGTTGGAACCAGCAGTGGAGGTGGTGGCGGAGGTGGAGGTTCTTCTTCTGTTCCAGCGCCAACCGCAACCACTACTGCAACCACAACTCCAAGTACATCCCCGGTATCTCCCGCTACTGCCACCGGCATTCCGGGATATTCCTTCTCCAAGAATCTCTACTACGGGATAGAGGGCAGTGATGACGTCACCGCGCTTCAAGAACTTCTGACCAAACTGGATTTCTACTCCGGCCCCATTACCGGCAATTTCTACTCCTTAAC
>Ga0209518_1001749_pt1 | contig 22192 bp, 20 predicted proteins | sample RifGroB1_FD_183993 | JGI IMG/M metagenome (GOLD analysis project Ga0209518, IMG submission 183993) | Groundwater microbial communities from Rifle, Colorado, USA - Groundwater B1 (SPAdes) (version 2) | ecosystem: Environmental > Aquatic > Deep subsurface > Groundwater | place: Rifle, Colorado...
TATGTGCTTGCATCTTTCACCCCGTTTATGAAGAAGTTTGTTTTTCCGCTGTTTAATCTTAAAACAACATGATTCCATGCGCCAACTGTTAATGTACTTGTGCTTGTGTGCGAACCAGAATAATAATAATTTATTAGTCTGGTTGTTCCGCTGTAAGTAAATCCTTGTGGGTTTTGTGCGTTATCGCATGCTAAACACTGGAATGAAGCGGTTGAAGCTGTTGGTTTTACCCACATTGATATTGTAAAGCTGGTTCCCAATGTCGTTCCTGTGAATGTTATTTGATTTGTAGCACCTCCTGTTGCAGTACTCCAATTATAGTATCCGCCAAAGTTTTGCTTACCATCCACAGAGTTAGCTTTTGTTTTAAGTTTAATATCACTGCCGACCGTTCCATTAGTCTGCAACGGATAGGAATAATCAGTCGCTTTTACTGTCGAATTTTCAAAAGGAAAATAAACTATTGCGTATGAGATTGGTGTTGCTGAAAATGTAGTGCCATAAACCCTCCAGTCAGTTATATTAAAGACTGTGCTGGTACTGGAAACAAAATAATGCGCAGTTATGTTTTCAGATGTCAAATTTCTTCCGTGTGTTGAATTTATATTGACAAACAGATTAAACAAAGTTGTAAAATTGTTTGGACCGCTGACTGTACAGGAATATGCAGAGCAGGAGCTCACATTATAGAAATATTTAGTGCCAAAGTTCAGCTGCGTCAGTGTTACATTATGGGATGTTACTGAATTTTGAACTGTTCTTTTGGTTCCTAAAGCTTTTGATGTTCCATAATTTACCGAAGTATTCGAATTGGCGTTTGTACTCCAGTTGATTACTGCAGATTCATTATCAAATGTCGTCTGTATATTGCTTATCGCAAAAGTAAACTGTCTTATCGTAACATTATTTGAATGTTTAGTGGCTCCTGAACCGCCAGAATCAGTGGGAGTTACAGCGACTGACCAGTTTTCTCCCGATTTTAATTCTTTATATACTGTTACATCATTTCTGCTCAGATTTAAGTATCTAATCTGGTCTACAGATAATGTTCTGTTGAATATCTTGATGTCATCTATCCATGCTGCGGCAAACCTTGAGATTTCTCCGGAATATCCTCCTATCGTAAGCATGCTTGTGTCATCTTGTAATGTTGAAGGGATTGCTCCTACAACGCTTCCTGTCTTTTGCTTGCCATCGACATAGAACAAAACTTTGTTTGCAGAAGAAGCTGAGCCGTTGAATATCACTGCAACATGATACCATTTGTTTGCATCAAACACCTTTCCTGTCTGTGCATAGTTTGCAGTATATGCGGCAGTTCCGTCTGAAACATACATCCTTAATGTTCCGTTCTGCTCCACTGCCCAAGATGCAGAAGTTCCGTTGAGCCATTTTGTGATTAATCCTGCTTTGGAAGTTATGTCTGTCGCATTCAAGAAGAATGATATCGTCATATTCTTTGTCGGCATTACGCTGTCTGAAATATTGATGTGGTCATTTGTCCCGTCAAATTTATAGCAGGCGGTGTTTGTCCTTCTGCAGGTATTAAACCATGTTGCTTCGAAAACTCTATTTGCGTGTTTCTTGAACGTGGAATAATCTGATGCGTTATATGTCAGATTTCTTTCAAATGGGGTGTTCAATATTGCAAAAGAAATGTCATTGACTCGCCAGTCTGTTATATTGATTACCCTTTCCGGCCCGATAGATGACCAATAAACTGTTAAGTTGTCTATCGTATAATTTGTTCTATGTGTAGAATTAAGAATGACATTGCTTACAGCCAATACCGCACTGACATTGAAAAATCTCTTTACAGTCCAGTTCTTATTGTTGCTTGTATCCGTAGCAAGATAAGTGACATTATACCGTCCTGCGACGGCAGGTATCGTATATGAATTATTATATCTATTAGCAGTTGAAAGTTTCAGTGTTACCTGATCAGTTGCTCCGCCAGGGCGTGTGATATTAGCCGAGACTGAGCTCACCCCGGAATTGTCTGTTACGTTAGCTGAAATATTTATAAGAGTTGAAACATTTCTCCTTGTTCCGTTTCTTGGATAAGCATCGAATACAAGAGGCTTTTCTGCATCTGAAAGTGCAGAAACTATTGTTACATTGTTTGAATATTTACACGTTCCTACCTGCGTAGAATCAGCAGGGCAGACTTTAACTGACCAGACCTCTCCGATTTTTGTTGTCTGATTGTGTATAGTCTGTCTTAATCCAGATGAATTATGCTCGAGAATCTGCTGCAGTTTTAAAGTACTGTTATAATAAGCAAGGTTATCTATCGCTCCGTCAGTAAAGTATGTCCATGTTCCAGATTCCTGGAATGCACCGATCGAAGGACGGTCATCATTGTCTGTCAAGGATGTCGAACCGCTAGTTCCTTTCAGTACCCCGTTTGTATACATCCTGAATTTGTCGCCGTCCCATGTGCAGACCAGATGATACCATTTTCCTGTCGTAAGAACAGCTCCCGAATTTGTTGAGCCTGCAGTTACCCAACCGCCATTATATCTTCCACAGGTAGCGCCATAATTTGCATTAAGGAAATTGTTGGTTATCCACAAAGACCATGGGACTACGACTGGGGTGACATTGAAGTATTTTCCAACGACACCATCTCCCGTGCCTGCACCTGGAACACCAGAAAGATTCACCCAAACCTCTATGCTGAATTTGCTGCTGAAATAATAATCTTCTGGCGCCGGCAATATCATTCTGTCATTTGAACCGTCAAAATCATAGGCTCCGCTGCCATGAAGGCCTATTGTCGGACCATAAACAGGACTATTTGTTATTGTCGTAAGATGTTTTTTATTGGTCGAGTAATCCGTCGCATTCCTTGATGCATTTGGCTCAAACCAGTAATTGAATAATGTGATGCTTTTTGAATCATTCATCCAGTCCGTTATATTTGCGCGTGTATTGCCGTCATTTGTTATTGTTGTGATCGATATATTATCTTCATTTAATGCTTCAGTTGTAGAAAGTGAAAGTGAGGTTATCACAACAGCACTTGTAGCCAGGTTATTTGCATAGCCAACATCATCTCCGAATGTGAATTTCAGATGATGCTTTCCTGTTGTGAATACTTTCGAACGTTCGTAAGAAGTTTCATTACACTCGTAATCAGATACAAAAGTGGTGCTGTTTTCAGGACCGTTATTTATCCAGGAATAACTTACAATATCCTGTCCGCATTTTATTTCGTCAAGCCTTAAGTCATAAATATCATCTGAATTTGACCATTCCGTTCCGTTTATGGCCGTCATAGTAAGATTGGCTTTTCCTGTTGTGTTGAAATAGACTATCCAATCGCCGCCAACGACAGGATACGACTGCACATTGATTATCGTAATATCTGCGCCGGCATATGCGCTAAATCCGTCAGCAGTAAACCACACATGAGTGCTGTTCTGTTCAAACGGCAAACCGCTTTCTGTCCATTCTCCACTGCAAATTTCTTTTTTGCTATTCCAATTCTCGCATTTTAAGATGGAATTGACTTTTGCAGTCTTCGCAAGATATATCGTTGCGGATGAAAGATCTATCTTGTTTACATAGATTATATCAGTTTTTACTTTTTTATCTGATGAGCGGTATATTTTTACTGCGTCAAGCTTATCACTATCGATTCCCCGCAAAACTAATTTATTCTTTCCGCTGCTGGTCGAATTTATTTCAATCTCAGCATCATAGTTTCTATTTGACTTTCTGTCCAGTTTTACTACATTTACCCTGTTATCCGATGACTTGAGCTTCTCATTCAGCGATATTTTTTCATGGATAGGACTATTAAGATCTGTTTTAAGAGATAGGTATCCTACAGTCGTAGGCCTTAAAACAATAACTAAAGAAAATAAAAATAATATTCCTACCATGATTGCAGCAATTTTAAAGCCTGAATCTCTTGCTGTGAATTTGTTCTTCAGCAGCACTGCTTTCTCGACATAATCATTAATTTCCCTTCTAACTTCGTGCTCCGGCTTATTCTTCAGAATATTTTGTTTTAATACATCGTGCTCTAATCTGCTTATCTTCTTTTTCCTGAACAAAGAATCGATATATTCCAGTTTATCTTCCGCTTCCAGGCAAACTCTGATTCTTGCATCAATTTCCTTCAGCAGTTCCTTTTTCATTTGCCCCTCTTTTTTGCTGCCCTATTATAGCATGTCCATATCGTCCTGTCATCTCTGTTCAATAATTCCGCAATCTGGTGATAAGTCAGGTTTAGAGTATCTTTCATGTAAACGACAACTGCTTCAAGTGTCGCTAAAGAACGGTCTGATAAAACAGAAATTGGAATTTTAATTTCAGATAGATTCTTCTCTTCGAAATTATGTTTTTCTGCCTCTTTTTGGGGTTGTGGCACTGAATAACACCGATTATACTTACAATGTAGGTAATTCCTTTATAAATGTTTTCAATTTTACTTACATGGTAAGTATTGGTACCTGTTTTAATACTTACATTGTAAGTATAGATTATAACTGTAACTGTCTAAAAAATGATTTAAATTGATTTTTAATACGAAAGTTTAAATATAAAGTCAAAAATAACAATTGATAGGTGTTGCATGACAGAAACAACGAGTAAAGTTTTCATTCTGATTGTTGTGTTTGCTGTGATTCTTACCGCATTCCTGACATGGAAAGTCTCGGAATGGCAAAATGAAAAAATAGATTCTCAAAATACGAATGCTGCCAAATACAGCATTCCGAACGGGAACACAGGAAAAGTTAATATAAACCTAGTTCCTATAGAAATCAATGAGGTTGGATAGATGGCAGATATTTCAAACAAGACATTTATAACTTTGATTGGAATTACATTATTCGTATCTGCAATTGGAATGTTCAGCACAGGAAATGATTTCTTTAATTTGGTCGGATTTGCAACAAGTGGAACGGGACAGGCAAGAATTAATGTTACGCCCCTGCTGGCATTGAATATGACCCAGACTATAATTGATTTTGGAAATGGAACAGTTGCAGGATCAGCAGTTAATTGTACCATATCATCAGATAGGCTTGGATTAAATGGAACTAATCCGGAAAAATGTTTTGTCGCTACATCAGGCATGGGAAATACCGGCTCCTCGCATGGCAGCGGTTTTACTTTGGCAAATGTTGGAAATGTTATAATCAATGTTACAGTAAAAGCTACGAAAAACGGTTCTATAAAAACAGGAAAGGATGCGTTCTGGGGAGTAAAAAGCCAGAATGGATTGTATAAGTTCAAATGCAGAGGAAATGGAACATCGAAAATCTCAAGTTACACCAATGTTAATAATTTATCTGTTTTTTGTCAGACAAATGTCCCTATTTCTCCTTCAAACTATTTCGTCTTAGACATCAATCTCACAATACCAAAGAATGCAACTAACCTTAAGAACGATACCTTAACATTCACTGCATCAAGAGCATGTGCAACTGCTTGTTAAAGTATATTTTATTTGCTCATTTCAAAAGGTTTATTAAAGCGGATTTATAAATGGTTATTATGAAAAAAGGTGTTTTTATCTTCATTTTACTTTTTCTTCTTCTTTTTATAAATACTGAAGCAAGAGGAATAGGTATGAGAAGCGGCAGCCTGACAGTAAGCATAGATTTTGTTCCTAATTTTCAGCAGACATACTATTACTCAGTCATTCCCTATGGTGATGAGCCCATGGATGTTGGGATGTATGTCGAAAATGACAATAAGGACGGTACAACATCTGATCTTTCAAAATATTTCATCATAGAGCCTACTATTTTCAAAAGTGTCATGCCTAAGCAAGAACCTTTTTTCAGCGTGACAGTGAGGCTTCCTGGCGAAATAGAAGAGCCAGGGACGCATAAATTACATGTCAGTGCTGCGGAAGCGTTTCCAGACGGCGGAGGAGTTGGCATAAAAGCTGCAGTTGAAGCTATCTTCTATATCCATGTTCCTTATGACGGACAATATCTGACATATTCAATGGAAACAGAAAGCGTTAATCAAGGAACTCCAATACCCATAAAATTGACATTATCAAATCTTGGGAAAGAAATGATAAATGAATTATATGCAGATATTGTTTTATTTGATTCTCAAAAAAATGAAGCAGACAGGATTAAAACAGAGACAATCGGCCTGAAAAGCCAGGAGAATACTATTTTAAAAAATGAAATAAAAACAGTTGGCCTTTCTGCGGGAGAATATACCGTAAATGCAACAGTTCATTATGACGGAAAACAAGTTTCTAAAATACAAAAAATAAAAGTCGGCGAGTTGAAATTAATCATACTGAACCAGACACAAGAAATTACTGCCGGAAAAGTAAATGAAATCAATGTTGATATTGGAAGTGAATGGGCAGAAACGGTAAAAAATGTCTATGCGCAAGTGCAGATAGGAGACAAACAACCTGTAAAAACTCTCAGCGAGAATCTTCTCGGTTTTCAAAAAACAAGATTAAAAGCATTCTTTGATGCGATAGACATGAAGCCGGGGGTTTACGACATGATAACCAAAGTGTACTACGAAGAAAAAATGACGTCTAAAATCACAATGATAAATGTAATAAAAGGAGTTTCTTCAGAATCCGCCGAGAGCAATATATCTTTTACAAATATTCTTCTTATAACAGTAATTCTTGTAGTGGTTATCATAAACATAGTATTATTCAAAATTTTGCTGAAAAAGAAGGATGAGAATGAAAAAGAGCGTTAAAACGAGGAATAAAATTATTTTCATTATATTGATTATTATTTTTACTGTTATTTTAACAAGATTTGTGTTTAAGCTGAATGAAGCCAATTCAGTGTATTATGAACGGGAATTTAATGCGACATTCCGTGTTGCAGGTTTTGGAGGCTTCTCGGCGGATACTGATGTTATTAATTTCGGAGTTGTGACTGCTGGAGGGAGCTCAGCCAAAGAAATTGTCATTTATCACGAATATTCAAAACCGTTGAAAATAAAAATCATTTACGGCGGAGACATTGCAAAAACACTTTCTCCGATTCCATCTTTTTACCTTGAGCCGAAAACAGAAAGAAAGGTAAATTTGATTGCGCATGCAGGAAATGAATTTGCCAATTACACCGGAAAAATAAGAATAACAATGATTAAAACATGAAACAAAAAAACAGAGTAAGAAAACCCAAGCAGCTAATAGAAAAATTTCTTGTAATTTATGCCATAATGTCTGTTTTTTTTATTTTAACTAATATTTCAGAACAGGCAAAACTTGTGCCTGGCAAAATAACAGGGAGTGCAACAGGAACTGTCAGGATATTTCTTGAGAACGTAACGACAGCAGAATGCACTGCACCAAAAACTCCTTTGTTGAATCCTGTCAGCGACACGAAAACTACATCAGTTACCATGTCTTGGACAACTTATGGGGGTAACGATCAATTTGTTTTTGATTCTGAGTCATCAGTAAGCGCTGACTCTCCCCAGACTAAATCTCGCTTGAGCAGAGGAGAGCATACATGGAAAGTACGAAGCTGCAGTTCAGACTGCTGTTCAGCATATGCAACAGACACATTCAGGATATTGCCGTCAAATCCAAGTCCAACAGGAATTGCAGTCGGAACAGCTCCAAAAGTGGAGGAAGAAGTTCTGGAAATTACAAAATCCCCAGAAGTACGAACTCCTTCTCCAGCAAAAATATCATTTAAAGATATAGTTCAAAATCTTTTAAAGATGGCTTATTTGATATTAACACTAACAATATCGATTGTTTTGTTTGGCATCCTGCTGAAAAGGCGTATTTTTATAGGTAAAAAAGAAGTCAGGCTTAAGAAACTCATAGAATATATCATCGAGGCATTAAGAAAAGACTTTAGTGAAACCCAGATAAGAACAAAATTAAAGAATTCAAACGCAGCAGAAGAAGAGACCGATCGCGCATTTATCGCGGTCAGAAAGCTTAAAGAATTCCGTACCAAATAAAGAGTAATTTAGTATAGACTCGGACTAAATCATCATTCCTTCCCTCCAAAGTCAAGCAATTTTTAACCATTGATATTTTAGGTTTTTCAGAATCTTTTAAGAAGATAACAAGCGCTTTATCTTCCTGATTCTCGCACGTTACAATCGGCCTTGTATTGCAGGCATCTGTTATGTTTTCAGTGCATGCTGCCATCAATGTTACTCCATTCACAACCTTAAGCTGTTTTGAAAGATCTGCAGCGGCCAGAGAATATGCGCTTGTTACATTATTTCTGAAATTGAAAGTTATGTAAGCGGCATTCAATTCGTTTATCTTCATTATTTCAAAAAAGTTCTTTGGATTTCCAATTACTGTTATGTTTTTGACCTGGCTCGGAGAATATCTGAAATCAACACTATATTCCTGATTGATAACTGGATTTTTTATTGAAGTATACCAGAATTTTCCGACCTTCGTAAATGTAAATCCGTTCGAATATTCTTTTTCTATTTTCGGAGTTAATGTCCGTTTGATGAAAACACCGGAAGCAAATGAAATAATAACTATGATTGCCAAAACTATTATTAAGTTCTTCAAATCATTTGACTTTTCCTGTTTCTTTCTCATTTTAATATATCCAAGATTCTATATCTTAAATTGTCAAGCAGGGAAAGCAGACTATACTCATCTGCTGCTGAGACGATGATACAATAGTCTTTGTCCACCTTAATATTTGTTTCGTTTGAAAAATCTACACTGATAACAGGGAACAGATATGTCGAATTGTCGCACGTCAGAACAGGGAGCCTTGAATTAATTGCTTTTTGCGTAAAAGCAATTCCTGCTTTCTTATTCGGATAAGCTTTTAAATAAGCATTTGTGAAGTCAAGTTTGAAGATATCTAATGCCTGCAGTCTTGACTCGGGATCCTGAATTGAATTTGAAGTTACAATCAATCCCTGGCTGTTTTTAATTATAGTTAACGCTTGTTCTGAAACATTAAGATTTGCAACTTGTTCAGGAAGGAAATAAAATGCTGTTTCCTTTCCGTCGATTTTTGTTATCCAAAGGTTGTTTGAGCTTTTGAAATTATATCCGTTGAACGTATAATCAGACTCTGAATCTGGATTTGAAAGGAAAACACCGCCTATGCTTAATATCATGACTGCCGCAATAAATACAGCCATGTACATTCCTGCTTTATTTTTCGGCTCTTTTAATTCGGTTTGTTCATGTTTAAAGCTTCTATGTTTTCTCATGGAAAATTGAACTTGAAGCGTGTTTATAAAACTTATGAGTATAAGACTAAGTTAAAGTCTTGTGCCATCATTTGCGAGGCTTAGTCAAGAATAGCATAATATGAACATAAAAGCCCTCGATGGGAGTTGCACCCACGACCTGCTGCTTTTTCTAAGATATACGAAGCAGCCGCTCAAACTGCTAAGCTACGAGGGCATGAAAATGACAAGAACTGCTTCATATTAAAGGCTTTCTAATATTTTCTGTTTGGTCTTTAGCTTCTTCTGGCATTCAAAACAAACATAGTGCTTCTTGCCTTTTTTATCCTTTATTACTGTGCCGACTAATTTTTTAAGGAATGTTTCAGGAATCTGCTTTTTACAGACATCGCATTTCATGATGAAACTAAGAGTTAATCATTATTTAAATGTTAGGTTGTCATAACACAACTAATACTGAGTAGGCAACTATCCCCTGCAGGATTATTCTCGTGATAATAATAAAATGAAGATTAAAGTTAGCACCGACTCGACTCTTTCTGAAAAAAAGTAATCTGCCGTTTTCCCGTAGGGAGCGTCCCCTTCCGGCAAGTAATTGCTTGAAATAATGAGTTTCGTGTAGTGGTGCTAACTTTATTTCCATGGCAATCTTTATTAAGTCACTTTAAGAACTAAGTATTATGGTAAGAATAGCTATTGTTGACAATAACAAGCTGAAAGACATGGACAGAAAGAAACATGTCCAGAACATCTGTCCAGTCAACAGAACAGGAACGGAATGCATCTATTTTGAAGGGAACAAGATCCAAATAGACGAAGTCACGTGCATCGGATGCGGCATCTGTGCGAATGCTGAGCCTGACGCTATCCAGATAATCAATCTTCCAGAGCAGATCAAGGCAACCCCTATTCACCGCTATGGACCAAATAAATTCGTCCTCTACTCTCTGCCAACTCCAATTTTTGGGAAAGTTGTCGGAGTTTTAGGCAAAAATGGCATTGGAAAATCAACCGCGATAAAGGTTTTATCCGGAACTTTGAAGCCTAATTTCGGAGAAGTAAAAGATGCGAACTACGATGAATTAATAAAAAGGTTCAAGGGGAGCGAGACACAGAAGTTTTTTGAAAAAATAAAAAAAGGAGAGATAAATATTGCATATAAACCGCAGGATATTGATCAAATTCCCAAAAATTATGATGGGACAGTTCATGAATTGCTGAAAAAGGTCGATGAAAAAAAAGAATTTCAAAAAATAATTGAACAGTTTGATTTAAACGGAATTTTAGAGAATAATGTTAAAACTTTGTCGGGAGGAGAACTACAAAGAGTTGCAATTGCTGCAACATTTCTTAAAAATGCTAACTTCTACGTTTTTGACGAACCGACATCGTATTTAGATATAAAACAAAGACTGAAAATTTCAAAATTAATTAAAGAACTTTCGAATGAAAACAATGCGGTAATGGTTATTGAACATGATTTAGTTGTTTTAGACCACATGACTGAACTGGTACAAATAATGTATGGCAAAGAAGCTGCATGGGGGACGGTTTCACAACCAAGATCAACAAGAGAAGGAATCAATGTCTATCTGTCTGGGTTTTTGAAAGAAGAAAATATCCGTTTTAGGAACAAAGAGATCAAATTTTACGCAAAGCCGCCGTCTGAGGCGCAGAAAAAAATAAAATTGACAGAATGGAATGAAATGTATAAAAAACTTGACAGGTTCAATCTTGGAACTAACAAAGGTTCTGTTAATTTGAATGAGGTAGTTGGAATAGTTGGAGAAAATGGGATAGGCAAAACTACTTTTGTCCGCTTGATTTCAGGAGAATTAAAGCCTGATTCGGAAGAAGGCATATCTAAAATAAGAATCGCCTATAAACCCCAGTATCTTGTTCCGAATGAAGAACTGGTCATGGAATATCTTGCCGATGCAATAAATAAACACAAAACAGAGATAATTGACCCTTTGAATATAGAAACTCTCTATCGCAGCAGATTGAGTGAATTATCTGGGGGAGAATTGCAGAAAGTGATGGTTGCCAAGGCTCTTGCTCAGGATGCTGAACTGATTCTGCTTGATGAGCCATCTGCTTATCTTGATGTTGAATTGAGGCTTACTGTCTCTAAAGTTATCAAAGATATTGTTGAAAAATATCATCGCAGTTGTTTAGTTGTTGACCATGACTTGCTGTTTATCGACTATTTGTCTGACAGAGTGATTGTTTGCGAAGGAAAACCTGCAGTTCATGGGCTGGTCGAAGGTCCTTTTACGATGGAAGAAGGCATGAATAGATTTTTGAAGAATTTGAAAATAACCGTAAGAAGGGATATGGAATCAAATCGCCCTAGAATTAATAAACCAGACTCACAGATGGAAAGGCAGCAGATATCAGAAGGGAAATTGTATTATACTTAGAGTTTAATTTTTCTAGCAATAGTCAAAAATCCAGAGTGCTGTTTTTCTGATATTGGTTTTATCTTTCTGTCTTGAACTTCCCATGGCTGTTCAATTATTTCAACCGTTTTGATGTAACTAAATGATTTATTTTTTGTTAAAGAGTTTACAAATTCATTAACTGAAGTCAAGTTTGGAGAATAGGAAACCAGGAAACCTCCTATTTTTAGCGCATTTTGGCTTGGGATTACCGCGTTCCATGGCTCAGGCAGATCTAAGAATACAGCATCAATATCTTTAATTACTAAATCTTCATACATACTCTTCTTGTGCAAGTCTATATTCTTTAGTTCTAAATCGAGAATGTTTTGTGAAACAACTTTGATATTATCGTCATTTATATCAAAAGTATGAACATGCTTTACAAGATTAGCTAAGAAGCAGGCAACCCCTCCTGAGCCAGAACCGCCTTCTATTATTACTGAATCCCTCCCCAATCCCAGTTCTGCAATCACAAACCCGATGTCTTTCAGCAGAGGAATTTGCGCTAAACGCGCTATTTTTCTGTAATTATCAATAAAAGAAGGAGAATAAACTGCGCATTCTTCGTGATGATCAGAGAGGATTACTTCTCCGTCTTTGGTTTTTTTCAGGTCATCCTTCTTGATGACGCCATACTTAGTGTGAAAGTCCTTATCCATATCTTTGATGAAATATTTCTCTCCCTGCTTTGTTTCTAATATCTTCTTTATCTTCATAAGCAGGTAAATAAGGAGAAGATTTATAACTCTTTCTTATTGAACAACACACATGAAAGTAATTGTTATTACAGGGACTCCGGGAACTGGAAAGACTTTAGTTTCTAAGAAAATCGCTAAGAATAACAAATATCTTTATATCGATGGTAAGAAGTTGATTAAAATTTTTAAATTGAATGAAAAGTTCGATAAAAAAAGAAAAAGCTGGATTGTTGATGTTAAGAGACTGAATGAAGCTTTAATCAAAACAATAACTATATGTAAACTTAATGGAGAAAAGGGAGTTGTTTTTGACTCTCATTTAGCGCATTATCTTCCTAAAAAATACGTTAATCTCTGCATTGTTGCAAGAACGAAGCCTAAGAAACTTTACTCAAGGTTGAAAAAAAGAGGTTATTCTCAATTAAAAATTGAAGAAAATATGGAAGCCGAAATAATGCAGGTCATACTCGAGGAAGCAAGAGAGAGAAAACATAAAATAAGAATAGTCTGGACGTAAGATTTATAAAAAGACTTTTCTTATGATTATCAAAAGCTGATGCAGCGGCTAAAAAGAGGTATACTGAAAATGTGCGAATGTGGATGTAGCGGAGGTACTTGCATTAAATGCAGGGGCGGAATGAAACTGGTTTTAGGCTTGCTTGTATTGGCAAATGTCTATTACCTAAACTGGGCATGGGCAACGTTTATTGGAGCTGTGCTGGTATTGGCAGGAATTGCAAAAATGGCAAAACCTAGCTGCGGACACTGCGATACATGTGAAATGCCAAAAAGAAAGAGATAAATACTTTCTTTTTTATTTATTTTTATAAAAATATTTAAGTTAAAAATAATAAAATTTTAGAATTTAAAAATAAAAAATTAAATAAGGTCCTTCTCTGTCAAGATTGTCACTCTTGCATTTACGGGCCTTACTTTTGATTCTGCCGCGACTACAAATCTGACATGAGCTCTTTCAGCTGCTTCTGCTAGTTCCCTGTCGACTGTGCCGTCTAAGACGATAGCATATATTCCAGAGCTTAAGCTTTTGACCGTTGAAACAAGTTCTGTTACAGGTATTTTACCTAAAACATTCATCTCAGCATCTAAAATTGAAGCTCCTCTTGTTCCAACCTGCTCTGAAAGCAGATTTTTGAATGTTTCTTTCTCATCATCGGAAAGCTTTGAAGAGCGCACAGACCTTTCAGATCTTGCTGGCCTCTCTTCCTTTTCCTCTCTTTGAGGTCTTCTTTCAGAAATACGGCTCAGATGAGCTCTTGGCTGAAGAGGCTTCCCTGCCAATTCAGTCTTTGCCTGCTCAGCTGGAATCTTTGAGCGTAAAGCTTTATGAATCTCTTTCATCTGAAGCTCTTCAACTTCTTTTCCGTCAGGAGCCTTAGTCACGAAGTCAATCTCTGCAACATCAAGAAGTTCTCTGATTATAAGATCTCCTCCTCTGTCACCATCAACCAAAACTGTAGCTTCCTTGCCTTTGCATAAATCAATTATTCCCTGAGGAACTGATGTTCCGTTCATTGCGACAGCATTTTTAATTCCGTGCTTCAATAAAGTAACGACATCCGCCCTTCCTTCAACGATGATTATTTCCTGGGAGTTCTGCACTTCCGGTCCTGCCGGCAGTCTATCTGAAGTTATCTCTGTAACTTCCATTACTCTTACCGATTCAGAAACTTCCTGCGCTAATTCTCCTGAATCCGGCATAGAACTGTCCATCAATTGCCTGAGCAGTTCTTTTGCCCTGTCGATGACTTGCTTCCTTTTGGAAACACGAACATCTTCTATGTTTGAAACTTTTATCTTAGCATTGCACGGGCCAATCCTTTGGATTGTTTCCATTGCCGCCGCCACGATAGCTGTTTCTGCTTTGTCTAAAGAAGAAGGAATTGTGATTGATCCGAATGTCTTTCCGCCTTTTATTTCGTGTGTAACCTCGATTCTTCCTATCCTTCCGCTTCTCTGAAGTTCCCTAAGTTCTAATTCTGAGCCTAAAAGTCCTTCTGTCTGACCGAAGATTGCTCCGATCATGTCTGGCTTGTCAACTGTACCATCTATCTCGATGCTTGCGTTGACAAGATATTTTGCCGCAACTTGTGCGATTTTTGCCATTTTATATTTTTCCTCCGTATAAAATTAGTAATAACTTTAAGAAACATAATTCCTTTTTCAAACTGATTTAGTGAATATGATTTCCTAAAGTTATTTTCTTTTCCAAATTTAATTGGAACGATTTCAGGCTTTGCTGAAACCGTGTACTTCTTTAGAACTAAACTTTTAATTTCTCCTTTCTAAGTTCATTCAATCTAAATTTAATCTAATTCTCGTGATTTAACTTGAATTTGAAACTTATTATTTAGTTCCTTTGAACATGATTTTGAATCATGATGCCCTTAACTAACGCCCGGGTTCCTCGCTTGACATTCGTCGTAGCTCCCCAAGGTACTCTCGTTATGGGCTGTGTTGTGTAAGAGTGTCTCCCTGTCCTTGTATGCTTCGCAGCACACTCGGGAAGGACCCATTTACACAATAAGTATCTGAATTGCCTATGTATTTAAGGTTTGCGTATGGCAGGCCTTAATGTCAGGTTTATTATAATAATTATAATTATTATAATAATATCAACTTTGGGTGATTTTAATAGTTTTTAGCCATTAACATCCTTTGCCCAAGGAGTTAATATTAAAGCCCGACCTTTAGTCGTGCTAAACTCACCAAAGGTGAGTCAACCTCAATCACAGAGCTTTTGACAGCCCTGTGTTGAGGAAAAGAGGTGTTTAGACAATGATATCTCTGATTTCCCGTCATCAAGCCAAGCTTGAGACAAATGAATGTGAATCAAATGTTGAGTAATCTCTTTTACCTATATACTATAGAATATATGTCCTAGTATATAAATGTTACGAATTATAGCTACTAAAGAGTAGTTACGTAAGAAAGGTTTAAATATAAGACTGCAGTTGATTTGAAGATGGTAAAAGTAACTTTACTAAAGCAACCATATGGTGCAACTGAAAAACCTGAAGGCTTGATGGGCGTAGCTCTTGGTCTAGTTACTGTTTCTTCAATCATTAGAGACCATAGTATTGATGATGCAATCGAACATGCTAATGCAAAGCTAGCAGAAGAAGCCAGAAAAAGAGGAGCAAGATTTGTTATGGGAGTTGGCTACGCGACACTTGAAACGCATAGAACCAAAATTGCAGGCATGGAATCTACCGAAATATCAGTAATCGTTTATGGCGATGCTTACAAATGAGTAAGTCTTAATTAACTTTATAACCCCTTTTCTTTAATAGTCTAATCATGTCGCGTCCATCCAAAGAAAAGTTCGATACGTTTGAGAATGTATTTGATAATCATACTAGAAGGAATCTTTTTGAATTAAGCTCAAAAGGCAATTTTGAGGAAAACTCAATAAGTCCTATCAAAATAGGAAAGGAAGCAAACATTTTCTCAGCAAAAAAGGGAAATAAAAAAATAATAATCAAAATTTACAGAGTAAATAGCTGCGATTTCAACAGAATGTATGACTTATTAAAAAGAGACCCGAGATTCCCAAAATTAACAAAAAACAGAAGAAAAACGGTGTCATCCTGGGCTTCAAGAGAATTTAAAAATTTGCACAGAGCAAGAGATGCAGGAGTTTCTGTTCCGACTCCATTCTTAATAAAAGAAAATATTCTCTTAATGGAGTTCATAGGAGATAATGAACCTTCTAAGCAAATCAAAGATTTACGGCCAGAAAGCAGTAAATTCCTGGAAGAAGTAATAATAAATATGAAAAAGCTTCATAAAGCAAAGCTAGTTCACGGAGATTTATCGCAATTCAACATTCTAAGTTACCACAACGAACCAATCTTCATTGATTTCAGCCAGGCGATGGAAACAGATACCATTTACGCTGATGAAATGCTGGAAAGAGACATAAGGAATATATCAAATTTCTTCAATAAAATAGGAATTAAGACGACAGAAGAGTATATAAAGAAGAAGATAACTCAAAAATAATAAGAAGTTAAAAAGAAAAATAAAAATCAGAAAACAAACCTAGGCGAACCAAACACGAACAGAAAAGACACAATCTCGGCAAAGCCGAGCTGTGCACAGCTCCGCTGTTGAAACACAGTCCAAATTTTAGTTTAATAATTATAAACTAAAAAATAATTAACATTCATGACCTCCAAAAAAACAAAAATCACCTCCAAACCTGCCGAGGAAACGAAGCAGAGCATAGACTTAACTCAATTCTCGTATGATTTGAAGGTGCCAAAGGAAAGAGTTGCTGTACTTATCGGCAAAGAAGGTTCTGTAAAAAAAAGAATAGAAGAAGCTACAAACTGTAAACTTCAAATTGATTCTAAGGAAGGAGATGTTTTCATATCAGGAAAAGATTCGATTGGCTTGTATGAAGCAAGAGAAGTGATAAGAGCTATCGCAAGAGGTTTTAATCCGGATATTGCCTGCTTATTGCTAAAACAGGATTATATGTTAGATACATTAGACTTGAGAAATTATGCCCCGACAAAAAATGCGCAGATCAGATTAAAAGGAAGAGTAATTGGCTCCGAAGGAAAATCAAGAAGAGTTATTGAAGAACTTACTGAAACGCACATTTCCGTATATGGAAAAACTATTGCAATCGTGGGTGAAATAACGATGGTCGGCATCGCGAAGAACGCAATACAGAAATTACTGGAAGGCGGAATGCATGCAGGAGTTTTCAAAGAATTAGAAAAAAAGAGAAGGGATATGAGATTAAGAAAAATCGAAGAGAATTTCAACATCAGAAAAGATTAGTAAGTTATTTAAACAACACGCAGGCAAAAAACTAACATGGCAACAGCAGAAGAGATGGCAAAAAAGCAGAGAGAGATTTCTGTAGCTGAATTTTTCGAGAAAAACAGGCATTTATTAGGTTTTGACAATAAAAAGAAAGCACTTTTAACTGCGATAAAAGAAGCCGTTGATAATTCTTTGGATGCATGCGAAGAAGCAAGAATTCTTCCTGATTTAAACATTGAGATAATCGAAATGAATGATGAAAGGTTCAGAATCATTGTTGAAGACAATGGCCCTGGAATTGTCAAAGCGCAGATTCCAAAAATATTCGGGAAATTACTCTATGGCTCTAAATTCGGAGCAATGAAATCCTCAAGAGGACAGCAGGGAATCGGAATTTCTGCTGCATTGTTATATGCGCAGCTGACCACAGGAAAGCCTATAAAAATTATCTCAAGAACGAACAAAGACAAGCCTGCTCATTACTTTGAAATCCACATAGATACCAGAAAAAATGAGCCGGAAGTCGTGAAAGACGAGGAAAAAGAATGGAGAAAAGAACACGGAACAAGAATTGAGCTTGAAATGGAAGGAAGCTATCAAAAAGGGAACCAGTCTGTTGATGAATATCTGAAGCAGACATCAATAGTGAATCCCCATGCAACAATCGTCTATACAAATCCGAAAGCAGAGCAAATAATATTCTCCAGAGCGACTAAAGAACTTCCTAAAGAGCCGAAAGAAATCAAGCCGCACCCATACGGTGTTGAGCTCGGAATGTTAATCAAGATGCTTGATGACACCGAATCCAGAAATTTAAGCTCATTTTTACAGAATGATTTCTCGAGAGTCAGTTCTGCTGTTGCAAAAGAAATCTGCGAAGAAGCAAAGTTATTAACAACTGAAAAGCCAAAAGATGTCTCGAGAGAGCAGGCAGATAAATTACTCAGAGCAATGCAAAAAGTTAAGATAATGGCGCCTCCAACTGACTGCTTAAGTCCTATAAGCAAAGAACTTATGGAGAAAGGTTTGAAAAAAGAGATTAAAGCAGAATTTTATGCTGCGACATCCAGACCGGCTTCTGTTTACAGGGGAAATCCTTTTATAATCGAATGCTGTACGGGAGATACATTATTGCATTTAGAAGATGGTTCGATATTGCCAATAAAAGACTATGTTGAAAGTGGTTTAACAAAAAATGTTCTTGGCATGAATAATAACCTGAAAATTATCTCAAATAAAGTTAAAGCCGTGCAGAAATTCGAAAACGTCAGAAAGATACTCAAAATTAAAACAAGGAGTGGGAGAGAATTAAAAGTAACTGACAATAATGAACTCCCGATTTTGGATGGGGGAGAGTTGTTATGGAAAAGAGCCGAAGATGTATTGGATGGAGATTTTGTAGCAGTCCCCAGAAAAATAAACACCAAATCGTATATTCCTGATGCAATTGAACTCTTTGACCCAAAATACATCATAGTCATGGATGATAAGGTGGTGTCTGAGATTTATCAGAAGATCTTATCGAAATATACTTCTGCAAAAGAAGCGACGAGAATTCTTGGGGTCAATTACGATAATTTTAAGGCAATGAATAGAGAGAAAAATATTAGCAGACCATCGCTTGATTTATTTCAAAAAATGACTGCCATGGCCGATGAAGATGTTATTACATACGTCAAGAAAATAGGAAAAATATCATATAGAGATACAAAATTCCCAAACCCCAAACCAATGATTCTGCCGCGGATATCGGAGGATCTTCTTTATCTTCTTGGTCTGCTAAATTCAGATGGATATATTGGAAAATATAATGTTAGTTTTGTAAACAAAGACGAATCTCTGCATCAGCTATTTAATGAAAAAATAAAACTTATTTTTGGGGAAAGTTCAAAGAGGTATGGACGTAATTCAATAATAAACTCAAAGACCATTGCTATTTTCTTTTCTAATTTGAGAAAAGTTCTCAGTAAATTACCAACTAATTTAATAGCTGCATGGATGAAAGGAATAGTTGATGGGGATGGTTGGGTATGCTTAAAAGAAGGCAACAAGCTAAAAAATATTGGAATAGCAACTGCGAAAAAAGAACAGGCAATATTTGCACAGACAATGCTTTTAAGAATTGGAATACTATCAAAAATAGAATGCCAGAAGGTAGGTACCTCATTCGGATTTATTGAAGGCAGGAAAGTGCAGACAAAAAAGCCTAAATATAACATCATAATAAACGATTTCGAAAATGCTAGTAAATTTGCATCACAAATCGGATTTAGGCAGCAAAAAAGAGCAAAAACTCTTGCGGTTGTAATGAATAATTGTGTCGATTACATGTCAAAAACAGATATTGTGCCCATTGGCAGGATTTTGAAGAAGGTAAGGGAAGAGAATTATTTGTACCAATACGAACTAGGATTTTCAGATCAGACCATACGACAGGCAGAAAAACAAAATCAGTTGATGACAAGGCACCATATACAGAAAATTGCTTCTAACTTCATTTCTGGAAAAGCATTTGAACAATTAACAATGCTTGCCTTCTCGGATATCTTGTGGGACAGAATAATATCTGTTACCACAGAACCGCATGAGGAATATGTATATGATCTCACAACGGAACACGGAAATTTTGTTGCAAATAACATCATTATGCACAACTGCGCTATTGCATACGGCGGAGAAATTGAAGCAGACAAGCAAGTCAGAATAATGAGGTTTGCGAACAGAGTTCCATTGCAGTTCCAACAGAGCGGATGCGGAATAACTGAAGCCATAACTGAGACGAACTGGAAGGCATATGGATTGCAGCAGTCTTCAGATTCAATCCCAGTCGGTCCTTGCGTTATAGCGGTTCACGTTAATTCAGTCTGGACTCCTTATACATCTGAAGCAAAGGAAGCAATTGCGCATTATCCTGAGATCATCAAAGAGATTAAACTTGCTCTTCAAGAATGCGGAAGAGAACTGATGAGTTATGTCGGAAAGAAAAAGAGAATTGGAGATGAATTAAAGAAGAGAGGATACATTGAAAAATATATCCCCGTTGTCGCTGAAGCTCTGAGAGAACTTTTAGAACTGCAAAAAGTCGAAGAGACAAGGATTGAAGCAAGTTTAAAAGAAATGCTTGAAAAACATCGTGGCGAAATAAAAGAAATTGCTGATAAAAATGAGGAATATGATGAATCATTCGCTAAAATAGGAAAAGAGGAATAAGAGGAAAAGCAAGATGATAACTAAAAATGTCCTGATTACAGGAGTAAGTCGTGGAATAGGCAGAGCTTTGGCGGAGAAGTTTCTGATGGAAGGTTTCTTTGTGATTGGCACATCCACCTCCGGTTCAAGCAACATCGAAAATAAAAATCTCGTTGTCCTCCAACTAGATTTATCGAAGCCTCAAAGCATTAAAGATTGTGCGATTAATGTCGAATCATTAAATAAAAAAATTGATATTTTAATAAATAATGCCGGAGTAGCTTTTGATATAGAAGATGACCGCATCGATATAGATAAATTAAGAAAGACACTGGATATTAATTTAATTGGGCTTATAGACTTTACAACAAAAATTCTTCCGCTAATCAACAAAGGCGGCCATATATTAAATGCATCTTCGCACGCAGGATCACTTTCAGAAACTGATGAAGATGATGATTACTTCTATCCAGCATATAGAATATCAAAAGCTGCATTAAATATGTATTCAAGAACTCTGGCGATACAGCTTAAAGATAAAATTACTGTTTCATCTTTTCATCCCGGATGGGTCAAAACCGATATGGGCGGAATGGATGCGGATATGATGCCTGAAGAAGCTGCAGAATACATTTATAATTTAGCAGTATCGAAAGTTAAATCAGGCCAGTTTTGGTTTAAAGGAAAAAAATTAGAATGGTAGTGCAATATGAATGAAGTCATTAAAAAAATAAAACAGCTTGGAGAGTCTGTCTACAAGAAAGTGATGAAGAAAGAGCAGCCTGAACTGCAGATGCCTTTGAGAGATCTGTCTAATGTCCGATATGACGAAAAAGAAGGGTTCTTTGATATGATTGGAAAGACAAAATCAAGAACGTTGACAGCTTCAACAATTAAAACATTCGCCCAGACATTAAAAATGATGACTTTAAGCAAGAAACTAGTTGAAACTAAAGACATCGCGACAAAAAGGGATGCTTATTACCAGTCCAAAGGTGCATGGGGTGCCGCTTCATTTGTTGAACAGGAAGAAAGTGATGCAGTGATGGATGACATCGAAGCAATGTCCGGCTTCAATAGAGAACAGATTGGGTTTATTCCTGATGAAGATGGTTCTGCTGTGGCTGGAAACTTAACGATAATAGATACTGATCCTGAAACAGGAGAGAAGATGAGAATTGATTGCGCCAAGATGGGAACCGGAGGATATTCAGTCCCTGCGACTGTTGAGCAGTTTAAGTTCGAAACAAATGCCAAGTTTATCTTAGCCATCGAAACAGCCGGTATGTTCCAAAGACTTAATTATCACAAATTCTGGAAGAAACACAACTGCATCATAATTTCACTAAAAGGAGTACCTTCGAGAGCAACAAGAAGATTCATCAGAAAACTGTCTGACGATAAAAAAATACCGGTTTACGTATTTACTGATGGAGATCCATACGGTTACTTCAATATTTACAGAACACTAAAAGTCGGTTCTGGAAATGCTGCACACATCAACAAATACTTTTGTGTTCCGCAGGCGAAATTCATCGGCGTTACTCCGCAGGATATCATCGACTATAAATTGCCGACTCATCCTTTAAAAGATGTGGATATTAAAAAGATAAAAGACGTTGTCAAAAATGATCCTTTCTGCAAACATTCAAAAGAGTGGCAAAAGGCTTTAGACCAAATGGCAAAGATGGGAAAAAGAGTAGAGCAACAGGCCTTTTCTTCACATAGCTTGAACTTCGTTATTGATACTTATCTGCCCGAAAAGATAAAGAATCAGAAGACTTGGCTGCCTTAATTAGTGCATAATACCGACAAATTTCCCACTGGACAACTGGACTCAAAATTTATAAACAATATTTTCTTAATAATTAAAAAAAGAACACGCAAATCTTCCAAATTATTATTTTTGAT
>Ga0209518_1001751_pt1 | contig 22189 bp, 22 predicted proteins | sample RifGroB1_FD_183993 | JGI IMG/M metagenome (GOLD analysis project Ga0209518, IMG submission 183993) | Groundwater microbial communities from Rifle, Colorado, USA - Groundwater B1 (SPAdes) (version 2) | ecosystem: Environmental > Aquatic > Deep subsurface > Groundwater | place: Rifle, Colorado...
CATTAGCCATTGCAAACATCCCAAGAATCCCTTCAATCTTGTTAGCCTTTGCTATTATCAAATCACAAAGAGCATTTAATTCTTTTTTGTTTATTTCTTCCATTTTTTTCTCCGTAAAATATTTTTGATTACTTGGTTATTCTACGGGAATATTTTGAGAAAATCAAGCGTTTAGCCTGTTATAAAATCTAACAGGATGTCATTTTTTATAACAAGTCAGTAAAATTTTATATTTTTTCTTTGATATATTTTAATAGTTTATTAATTATTTCACCTCTGGTATAGGCTTTAAGTCTTTTTAATATTCTTTGTTTGTAAACTCCAATATTACCAGTTGTATCATTTAAACGATATGCAATTTCTTTATTACTGTCAAAAAATAACATTTCATATAAAACATTCATTAAAGTCTCACTTAAATCAAAATCTTTCATAATCTTTTCTCTATCTAATGCAAAATTATAATCAAATATTACTTCAATCGCTTTTATTAAATCTTTTTTATTAGTATTCCATGCCTCAACCATCTCAAGTAATGTAGACCTTGTTTTAAAAAAAGAATTAACATAATTTTCAAAATTTTCTTCCTGCTTTCTTTTTGATTCTAATAATTTAATATTGCTTTTCTCTAAAGCTTCTTTCTGGAGATAAATTTTTTCGTTGAGATTGGTTAGATTTTTGTTCTTTTGTTCTAATTCAGTGGCTTGCTTGACAAGTATTTTTGAGTCTCTATTCGCTCTTATTATAAAAACAATAAAAAATAAAAAACAGATAATTATTAATAACATATAGTTTCTATTAAATAAATAATTTCCTAATAGTATTTCAAGTATTCTATCTAAGCCATATGTAAATTGTATAATTATTAATGAAATTAATACTACTAATTTCTCCTTTTTTTTATAAGTATTACTTTTTATCGCACTATAATAGAATAAAATAACAGATAATATTTTTATAGTTGTAATAATACCTACATTTATAGGATAAATATTAGCTAGATAAAATTTAACACCATATAAACTTTCAATAACTAAAGAAAAAATAATTATTATTATAAAAATAGGTATCATTATAATTATAGTAAATTTAACCCATTTTGCTATTTTTATTTCTAAAATAGGAATAAATAAAAAATAGGAATAAATAGCAGGGAAAGTAAGAATGAAATCAACTAATATTAAATAAAATGAAACACCTTTATAAATATAAACATCAATTATCCATGATGATAATATATAAATAACATTTATAAATATAAACATTGACCCCAATAGACTTTCTTTATCTTTAACAAAAGATGATCTTGTGAAATAAAATATTAAATAATTTATTCCCATAAATAATAAAAATGATAAAGTTATTATATTACAAATAAATGTTAGTTGGTTATGTTTTATAAGATCATAAATTAAATTCATCATTTTCTATACTCCATAAAAACAAAATTGTTTATATGGTAAAGTTATAGATTTTTCAATTTCAAAACCATTATTTTTATACAAATTTATAGCATCTGTTTTATCTGTTTCTACATCAAGAACGACTTTTTTTGCATTATTAGCAATTGCCATTTCTTCCGCTTTTTTAAGTAATGCTGTGGCAGCTCCTTTATTACGATATTCTGGGTATGTGGCTAAATTACTTATATAAAATTCATCTTGTCCAAATTCTCCAATAATACTTGTACAAGTTAAAATTCTTTTCATATATCTAAAAAAACTAAATCCCATACAAAGAACCATACTAATCGCAGTTTTTGTTTCATATTTCTTTTTATCTGCAAAAGAAAATGTAAGCATACAACCAACAATCTTATTATCAATTTCTGCAAATGTAGTTAAATTATGGCAAAAAAAACTATTATCTTTAACAAATAATTTTTCTAATATTAAAGGTATTTTTTTTGAAAAAATAAAAGGGAAATATTTTTCTGCTGACAACATTACCAATTTTGAAAAGTCTTTTTGGTCTTCAAGTTTTGCATTTCTTAAAATAATCATAAACAATTCTCCTTCTTTATATTAAATAATATTTTGCTATCGGAAAAAACATAAAATAATATCTTTATTTTAATACAAAATCAAGTAATGAGGCTGTTATATTTCATAACAAATTGATTCAGTTATCAAATATAACAGAAAATAGATACGAAGTTTGAGTAATACGGCTCAAAAATATGCTTTTGTTGCTCATCTTTGATACCATAGCCATTATCTTTTACAATAAAATTAACATTATTTTCATCTTGGGTTAGAGTTACATTAATAGTTCCACCGTCACTATTGTATTTTATTGCATTATCTATTAGATTATTTATTACTCTATCTAATGCGTGTGGGTCTATTTTTAGCAAAATATTATTATTTATATCAGTTTTAAGTTAAATTTGATTACCTTTTGATAGTTCACTAAAAAGAATTAGATTTTCATTAAGAATTGTACTAAAATCAGATGTTTTTGTATTATCATATATTTGTTTACCAACATTAAACCTCTCGATGTCAAAAGAGTTTAATATATCTTTTTCTAATTTATCATAACTCTTTTTAATAACCTTAATATCCTCATCTTTTTCTACATTTTGTTTTTTGATGTATTTATCTAGGTAACCTTTGAGTAAGGTTAGCGGTGTTCGTATTTCGTGGGAGAGATTTATGAAAAAGTCGGTTTTTTGTTGGCTTAATTTTTCAATTTCTTCTTTTGATTTTTTTAGGTCTTCGTTGGATTGTTGGAGATCGTCAGTTCGAGAGGCTACTTTTTGTTCGAGAGTAGCATTTAATTCTTCTAAGTCTTTATGTTGTTTAATAAAATTAAAAGCTAAAGATACTATAAACAATAATGAAAAAATTAAAATAACAATAAATGAAAAATTTGAATTACTAAAATTTCTTAATACTATATACATTAAAGCAAATGCAAATAAAGATGATATATTAATGAAAACATTTAAATCTTTATAAAATTTATATTTAATTGAAAAAAATAGAGTTGTAAAAAAGAAAGTCACAGCACCTATTGTAAAAAATCCTACAATAATATTATAAAGATTTGCTTTATAGTAATCCCATCCAACAAAAATTAATGAAAATGTAAGCAAAAAACCTATTGTAAAAAAGAATAAAACAATATTTAAAAAAAAGTAATTTCGTTTTGGAAACATCTCTTTAACTATTTTAATTGAAAAATATGTTCCAATTAACATCGTAAATCCTATCATTTGAACTAATAATTTGTTATAAAAAGTATAACTAATTGCTATATAAATAGAATAAAAAAATCCAAAACCTGCAAAATATAAATATATTTTTTTTTTAATACCCATATATAATATAAAATAAAGTACTGCTTCAATAAATAATACTAACCATGAAATTACACAAAAAAGTTCAAAAAGATTATGGATTGAAATCATTTTGTTTCCTCCAATTTAAAAGTGTTCAATAAAATTATTTTTTCCTTTTGAATATCTTCTTCATAAAGATTTAAAGCATTCTGATTAGTTTTTATAGAAGAAATTATTGAATTTGCTGCACTTCTCCCAGAAATAAGCGAACTGCTAATGCCTTCTCCGAAATATGTCATAAGACCAGCACTCTCTCCTATTAATAAAATATTATTTGCTCCAAAATTAAATCTATTTTCTTTTGGTGAAACATCCAATAAACAAGATTCTGTTCTAATAATTTTTTTAATTTCTAAATTAAATATTTTTTTTACTTTTTCCAAAACATTATTTTGGAAATTATTATTTTTATTATTAATTTTAAACATTGTTCCAATATAAATTAAATCATCTTTAACACAGAAACAGGCAAACATATCAGTATATTTTTTATCCAATAAGAAATAATAATATTTTGGATCAATTGTTGAGTTTCCTTCATATATTTCTTGTTTATAATATAAGAAGTTTTTGGTAATATAATTTTTATCAAGTCTTCTTCTAACAAAACTATTGCCACCATCAGCACCTATTAAATATTTACATTTTAGATTTAGTACTTTATTATTCTTTTTAAAAGAAACAGTTATAATATTATTTTCTATCAAATGATTAAAATAAAATGTCTCTTCCTTGAGTTCCGCTTTACTTTCCGTTATAAGCCAATAATCAAATAAATGCCTCTTTATACTAACCCAATCTTGATTTATTTCAAGAAAAGAATTGCCTTTTTTTGAGATTTTAATATTAACTTTATTATTTTTGCATATCAAATTATTTGGGATATTCCCATAATGTTCATTTATGAATTTTAAGCTTCTTTCAGATAATAATCCACCACAAGCCTTATACCTCGGTAACTTCTTCTTCTCCACAACGAGCGTTTTAACTCCATTATCCACAAGATGTTTTGCACAACTCGCACCAGCAGGACCAGCACCGATTATTATTACATCGTAATCTGTATTCATAATTAACTCTCCTTTTTATTTAAATTCCATTGTTTATTGATAAAATCAATTTCAGATTTTATTAGTTTTTCATAACAATTGTTAATATTATAAGGATTTTCGATTATCGAAACAGCGGCAGATTTTCCAGATATTAATGCAGATGGAATTCCTTCAAAAAACAGAGATATTAGACCAGCTGCTTCGCCTATTAATAATATATTAGGTTTACCAAAAAACAGACCATTTCCTTTAAGATAATTAGTACAATAACATCCTTCTTTTCGTATAAGTCGTAAATTAAAATTATTTGTTTTTTGAAGTGCATTAAACCAATTGTTATAATAATCATAAGACTTGTTTAACCAACCAGAACCAATATATAATTTATCTTCTTTTATGTTCATCCACGAAAAAGCACTGTCAGAAAATTTTTTGTTCATTCCAACATAAAAATAAGATGGGTCAATGTTAAAATCTCCTTCATAAATATATTGTAATGTTTTACCTTGATTTTTTAATGAGAAATTATTATCTATTAATCTGCGTACTTTTGAATCCGCACCATCAGCACCAATTAAATATTTAGTCGTTAATTGAATAATTTTTCCTTTATAATTAATTTTTACACTAAGTGTATTATTTTCTTCAATCAATCCAATAAATACGCATTCATCGTAAAATTTAGTCTTTGACTCTTCTATTAGCCACAGGTCAAATAAATTTCTATGAAAATTAAGAAAGTCGCTATTTTCAAGCAACAAATAATTTTTTGCAGAACTTGTAAGTTTTACTTTTATATCTTTATTTTTACAAATTATATTCTCAGGAATTTGTCCAAAGCTTTCTTTTATAAAATCCACCCCTCTTGGAGAAATAAGCCCGCTACAACATTTATACCTCGGTAACTTCCTCTTTTCCACAACTAGCGTCTTAACTCCATTCTCAACAAGATGTTTTGCACAACTCGCACCAGCAGGACCTGCACCAATTATTATAACGTCGTAATCAGTTTGCATAAATATTTTTCCTTCATATTTTTATTAATTTAGTCTTAGCAACAAACAATTATTGTATAAATTCTAAATTTTAAACATTTAATTTTATGTTAATTTCTCTTAAAAATCAACTAAGTTTTCGCTTACTTTGGGTAAGTTTTCACTTAGTATAATGATTTTGTTAAAAAATAAAAAAAGCGACATTCGCAATGTCGCTTTTTTTATATTGACAATTGTCAAAATTGTCTCTATACCTTAAACGCTTATCTCTATTAATCCATTCAAATTACAAGTAATCTAAATCTATTATTTATTAATATTTTAGAAGCGTTTAAGTATATTTTACTTTTAACTTAGCCACTTAGTTTCAAAAAAATCACTCTCTCTATATAATTCGCTACCTTCTTTTGTACTTACAAGTCTAACTTTAATATAAACTTCAATATTAGTAACTAACCAAGGAGGATTTTGATAATCTCTATCTATTACAAATAATATTTCTTTTGGTTTTAAACCTATAATATCTAAATTATCAGCTTGTATAAACTCAACTTGACTCATATCACTTTTTGATGTAATTTCTATTCCATCAAATTGATAACCAGACATAACAAAGTTATCACCTAATATTTGAGTAGAATATCTTTTATGTATTGCATTTTCTTTTGTCTTATTTTCTTTTACCATTATAACATGGGGTATATTAATAGGTTTATCAACTTTTTCTACCTCAATTAACTTTTGTAAATCGCTTACAAATATCTGTGAAACAGAACAATTAACATTTACATAATGTTTTTTATTATCAAAACCTTCATCTGGACTATCAAAAGTCCCTTTTACACTTGGAGATATTTTCATAAAATTTGGTATAACTATTGCATTGCCCATAGATAGTATTTTTGCAGATGTTTTAATTAACAACTTCATTACATCTTTTATCTGTTGTTCTGATATATTATTATCTTCTTGATGCATAGCACTGACAAATTCTTTATCAGTATAAGTATTAACTGTAACAGTTTTTGCTATAAAATTATTACTTAATGGATTCTTTTTTAAATAATAGCCTAATTTTCTCATAATAACTCCTTAATAGTATAATTATATAAAGAAAATAAAAAAAATCAATATTTTTTTTTACATTTTAATAAAATTTTATCAATTATATTTTTTGTTTAAATCATAGTTGATTTTTAATCTAAGTATAGTGAACTTTTTGTATAAGTATAGTTGATTTTTAATATAAATATAGTGGACTTTTAGTCTAAGTATAGTGAACTTTTGATCTAAACATAGTGGACTTTTGGTCTAAATATAGTGAACTTTTGGTCTAAACATAGTGGACTTTTAATCTAAGTATAGTGAACTTTTGGTCTAAGTATAGTGGACTTTTGGTCTAAAGTAAGTATGGAGATTTTTAATATAATAAAGTAATAAATTTATGACTCACCCCATTTGTTTACGAATATTCAATTTGTTGGATAATAACTTACACTCTTTTTATTTAGAAAGAGATGTATAACTCCAAAATTGAATATAATTACAAAAACTTTTGGGGTGAGTAATCTCATCTTAAATTAAAAATTACCAAAATCATTATCATCCAGTTTAATTATATCTTTTGGACTTTTATTTTCTTCTGTTTTAATAACATTTTGTTTAATTTTTTGAGTTATTTGTTTTGGTTTTATAATTTTTTCCTTATTTTCTTGAGAATGTAATTTTTCTGCTCTTAACTGTTCTTTAATTTTGTTTACTAGTTCTTGTGGAATACTGTTCTGTTCTAATAATTTTTGTTCTTTCAATTTAAATTTAGCAATCATACCTTTTAATTGTTCTGCTTGTCCAGAAAGTTCTTCGGATGCGCTTGCTGTTTCTTCTGCATTTGCTGTATTTGCTTGAGTTACTTGGTCTATTTGACCTAAAGCAGTATTTATCTGCTCAAGTCCTTGAGTTTGTTCTTTGCTTGCAATTGTTACTTCATTTGCTATATCAGCAACTTTACTTGATATATTTAATATATCTTCAATTTGTTTTGCTGTAATTTCTACTAATTTATTACCATTATCTATATTTTTTATTGCATCTTCTACAAGTTGCGATGCTTCTTTTACAGAATTAGCACTTCTTACTGCAAGGTTTCTTACTTCTTCTGCTACTACTGCAAAACCTTTACCATATTTACCAGCTCTTGCTGCCTCAACATTTGCATTTAAAGCCAAGAGATTTATTTGGAATGCTATATCATCGATAGCTTTTGCTATTCTTTTGATGCCATCAGCAGATTTATTTATATCAGTCATGGCAATAACGAGTTCTTTCATTTTTTTATTGCCATCTTCTGCTCCTTCCATAGCCTTTCTTGCCATTTGGTTGGCTTGTAACGAGTTATCTGCATTTTGCTTTGCTTGACTACTTATTTGTGTAATAGAAGATGTAATTTCTTCTAAAGAGCTTGCTTGCTCTGTTGCACCTTGTGATAAAGATTGGCTTGCACTTGATACTTGAACAGAGCCAGATGATACTTGGTCGATTGATACAGAAACTTGTCCTAAGATATTATTTAAAGATTTTAACATCTCTTCAAAAGATTTGCCAAGATTATCAACCTCAGATGCTGTTTTTATATCTATTGCAAGATTTCCTTTTGCAATTTCTTCTGCAACATTGACTTTCACTGTAAAATATTCCATTAATTTTAAGAATGATTTACCTATTGAACCAAGTTCATCTTCTCTGGCATTAATTTTTTCTATTTTAGTAAAATCTATTCCATTTAATAAATTATCACCAATAGCAAATTTATTTGCACCTTCTGTAATAAGTTTGATAGGAGTAGTTATTGAAATAGTTAAAAATATTCCTATAATAGATGCAATAATAAAACCTAAACTCGTTAATAATATCATTGTGACTGTTGACAAGTTTGCAATTTTACTATTAGTATCAGAAGTTTCTTTGGCTCTACCTATTTTGTATTCAACTAATCTATCAATTGCTTCTTGTTCTTCTTTAGCGGATTGTAAAGCAATTCCATTTATTATTTTTGTTGCTTCATCAATTTTGTTTTCTTTAATAAGTTTTATCATTTCATCAAGATGAGTTCTGTATGTTTTTCTTTTTTCCATAAAATCATTAAAAATATTTTTTCCTTTTTCATTAATTATAGTTTTTTCATATTCTTGAGCATTTTTTAATGTAATTGTAGAAAAATCATCTATTAATTTTATATTTGCTTCTCTTTCTTCATTTGTATTAGCAAGTAGTATTTTATGAATATTTACTCTTATTTTTTGAAAAGATTCTGTAATTTTAAGTAAATAGCTAACAGGAACTGTCATATTTTCATATAGTTTTGTATCAGCAGCCTCAATAGTTTTTATATTTACTATTCCTATTGCGCCAATTGCGGCACCAATTAGAGCAACTAATAAAAACCCACCTATAAGTTTTGGACCTAATTTGATTTTATTTAGCATCATTTTCTCCTTTTAAGTTATAAAATTACAAATATATTATAAGAAATATATTTTTATAATTCAATAGGTTAGAGAAAAATAATTTATTTTATAAGTCAGATATAATTTAATTAAGATTGCAAAAAAAATAAAAGAAGTGTAAATAAGAAATCACAAAATAAATAAAATGCAAGTTTTTAATACTTTATTAAAAAAACTTGCATTTTATTTCGTGTAGTATATCTTAATACGTGATAATATGTTTTATATCAATCTAAGTGATATAAAATAACTAAAAATCAAGAAAAGAAGATGAGCTGAAAACAACCATCAAAATCAGTGTCAATCAATTTTAATCTTTGCTAATCTGTGTTATCCTCTCAAATATTTTTGTACGCTCAATGCCGCAACTGTTCCATCTGAAACTGCTGTTGTAATTTGTCTAAATTGTTTAGACCTAACATCGCCAGCAACAAAAACGCCAGGTATATTTGTTTTTAGAGTTTCGTCAGCTTCTACATAACCCCATTTATCAAATTTGAGTTGGTCTTTAAAAAGTTCAGTTTGTGGAACATAGCCAACAAAAACAAAAATACCTTCAATATTATCAACAACTTTTTTTTCTTTAGTTTTTAAGTCTTCGACTTCAAGTTTTTCAAATCTATCTGTACCAACAAATGCTCTCGGTTCATGACTCCATAACACATTAATCTTAGGGTTGTTTAATGCTTCATCTGATGCAGTTTTATTAGCTTGAAATTGGTCAAATTGATGAATAATTGTTATTTTATTAACAAATTCTGCCAAAAATAAAGACTCTTCAACTGCACTGTTACCACCGCCAATTACAGCAATGTTTTTGCCTTCATAAAATCTACCATCGCAAGTTGCACAATAAGAAATTCCTTTACCAAAAAATTCTTTTTCGCCTGGTAAACCTAGTTCTCTTGGTTTTGCACCTGTTGCTAAAATCATAGCCTTTGCTTTAACAAATTTATCGTCATCAACTTCAACAGTTTTATTTGTCAAATCAAGACTTCTGATTTCTGAGGCACTAAAAAAATCGACATCGTTTCTTTTAACCTGTTCTGTAAGTTTGTGCATCAAAGCATAGCCATTTATGTCTTCACCAGTTCCTGGATAATTCGCAACCATGTGAGTTAAATTAACCTGTCCACCGGGTAAATTTTGATCTATAATAAGTGTTTTAATTTTTGCTCGCCCTGCGTATAAACCAGCAGTAAGACCTGCAGGACCACCACCGATTATAACAAGGTCATATTCATAGTTTACTCTTTTAATATTTTTAGTTTTGTCTTCGAGTTTAAAATATTCGACAATAGTTTTATTAATTTCACTTTTTTTAATAGCACCTGTGAGTCTTGGTGCTATTTCTTTTCCATCTTTATAAAAGAGTAGGGTAGGGCTACTTTTTACACCAAGTTTTGTTGCAAGTTCTTTGTTACCTTGTCTAAAAATTTTGTAAAATTTGATATTATCTTTATAAATATCATCAAAAAACTCATATTTTGGATGTAATGCCTCACAAGGTGGACATTCTGTGGAATAAAAATCTAAAATAGCCAAACCTTTCTGGTTTACAATTGTGTTTTCATAATCATTTGCGTTAATTTCATTAATCATAATTTTCTCCTCTATAATAACACTGATTTACACGGATTACACAGATTAAAGACAGATTTTATCAGATTATACTTTTTTTTGTACTAAATTAAGCATAATCTGTGACAATTAGTCTCATCTATGTTAATCCGTGTTATATAAATAAATTTTTATAAAAATTAATACCAATATCCATAATTTCTTTTATTGGTTTACAATTTGGGGACAAAACTTTCCCATTTTTTTCTAAAGCGATCACTCCACAACCGCCGCCGCAGACTACGCCAACGCTGCAATCCACACATTCAGGTATTGATAGAATGCTTCTTTTTTCCCAGTCTTTTGTTTTTTCGTGATCAAATTTTAACTCTGGATAGAATGTCCCGACTTCATAATCAGTTCTACCACAAGAAGCAGTGCAACCATAAATTTTACCTGTATAATCAAAAACAAGCTCACTTTTAGTAGCAGGACACGAGTCAAAATTTGGGTAGTACATCTCTCCTTTTTCTATTAAATAACTTATTCCAAAAAAAGATGGCGTATGTAATTTTTGAAGAAGCGGGTATTTTTTCATTAAGTTAGCATAATAGGCATACATTTCGTCAAGTTTAAATAAATCTTCTTCTTTCATATACTTATTTATAAGTTCGTAATTTCTACCAAGTGAAGTCTTAAATAAATTTTTTGGTAAGTCCAAAAAGCCAAGTTTTTCAAATTTCTCTGCTAATGAGGGCAAAGTATCAATTGTTTTTTTATCAATAATTAGCCTAATATTGACAGGTATTTTGTATTCCACTGCTTTTTTTACACCTTCTAATATTTTTGCAAAACTTCCTTCACCTTCCTTTGAATATCTTCGTTTATTGTGAATTTCTTCATCCCCATCAAAAGAAATGTGAATTTCTCTTAATTTCACTTTTTTTAGAATATCTATGTATTCAGAAAGTGTATAGCCATTTGTAACTACTGCAAGGTCAATTTTATTTTTAGCAAGAGATTCTACAAAATAATTAATCGATTTTTTTGCTTTTTCACCAGATAAAAGTGGTTCTCCTCCAAAAAGTGTTACAAAAACATCTTTATTACTATTATTTTTCTTATAATTAGCAACAAAATCAACAAATGAATCAATTATTTTTTCATCTGGGAAACTTGCATCTTTTGTTAGTCCTTTTTGGTAACAATAATCACAATTAAAATTACAACCATAAGTTGGTACAAACAAAAATTGTGCTGGATTTTTTTTTGTTTCTTCTATAAATTCATCATATCTTTTTTTGATATAATTTTCTTCATCTTGTTTTGTATTAAAGAAATAACCTCTTTCAATCCAACTCAATTTTTCTTCGATATTACGAGGTTTTGCTTGTAAGAATAATTCTTTCGTCTCAGTATCAGCAATATCAAATGCACCAGACAATGGATTGTAAATAGCATAGTTATTTTCATCTATTTTTGTAATCAAATTATATTTTGAACAAATCATATTTTTCCCTTTTAGTTAAATAGAAGTAAACAATGAGTAAAAATCTCATTGTTTACCCACAGATTAGTCGTGGCAGCCAGCAACAAGTTTTGTATTCTTGCTACAACATTGAGCTACTGTATTGTTTGCAGTACCACAACATGATTGATTTTGATGAATGTTTACTTTTGTAATTGACTTCATTCTTTTTCTCCTTGTATAATTAAACTTTCCATTGGAAAGCCAAATTTTATATATTTTCTACTTGAACACTCTTTAATTTTTTTAAATCCTACATTATTAATTATAGTAAAATATTCTTTTTTTGGAATAGCTCCACCAAAACATTGTGCAATATATTTTGGATCAGAGCTTATTTCTTTTGGTAATGCCTCTTCTACAACAATGTCAGCAATTAAAAAATGACCACTTTTTTTTAAAACACGATAAATTTCACTAAAAACAAGACTTTTATTAGTAGAATGATTTATAACACAATTACTTATAATTAAATCAAAAAAATTATCCTGATATGGTAAATTATTTATATCACCAACTGTATATCTTATGTTTTTATGACTATTATTAGCTATTGCTTTTTCAATCATCTCTCGAGTTAAATCAAGAGCATAAATTTTACCATCATCGCCAACGCTTTCTACTATTGAGTAAGTAAAACCACCATTCCCACAACCCAAATCCAAAACAATATCACCAGTTTTAATATTTAAAAATGGTTTCAAATTTCCACAGCCAAGTGATTTTGTTTCTGTTTCATTTTTGTATCGTTCTTCAATTTTTTCATTAACCATTAGACTCCGCCTTTTTTGGAAAAAATGGACATTCCGTTTTAATGCACTCTTTATTTTTATTAAAAAAAGAACATATAAATTTTTTTGCTTTTATTTTAATATTATAATACTTTTCAAATAATGATATTGTACTGTATAATGAAAGTATTACATTTCTTTTGCAACATCGAGGACCGCCAATATCGCCTATTTTATCAAAGCAAGCAGCAGTCACTTTATGAACGACTCTATATTCTTCTTTTTTGAGAGGAGTACAGTCACTAAAAATACTTGCAGCAATTCCAGACGAGACACCACCGCCACAAGACCCCCAATATCCACATATTCCACCTGGCAAATTACCACAACGAGACTTTAATAATTCCCAAAAATTATCAGTTACTTTAACACCGTTATTTTGTAAACTCTTCAGTAAAACGGCTGGTATCAAATAATGATGCTCTGGCCCGTGCATTTTATAAGAACTATGTTTCATTATAATTTCAGCCATTTCTACTGGGTCTTTTAATTTAGTTTCTTTTATGAATGTTTCCAAAAAATTAATGGAGTCAAGTCTATGACAATCATCACAAATAAAATGATCATTTTGGCATTTACAATTAGTTTCATATTCTTTTTTACAAATTTCACATTTTTTTAATTCTTTTTCTCCATAAACTAAGTCATTTCCACAAATCAAACATCCTACTTCATTCATATATTTTGTCCCTATAACACTGATTTTTACCAATTTTTTTTTAGAATACTCAGAACTATTTAATCTCTGTTATTAATCTAAAATCATCAATTGTTATATTAGAATATACTAATATAGTATAATTTGTCAAGTAAAATTTTTAAAAAATTAATTATTTTTTGAAAGTTGGGGGAGGGGATTATTGAGTAATTTTTTATTCTTTGCAATAATTTATAACTGGTCGCCTGTACATGATGTTTTTTGTTTTGCTAAAAAGCGAGCGAAAGTGAAGATGCAAAACAAAAAATGTCCGTAATGTATAGGTACTAACGGAGTCATACTTGCTGTTATCGGCTGGGGCTTGGTTATGAAATATTAGAAAACTGCGGCACGGATGCTACTTAATCTAAACCTTTTCCAATACCTCATTAGATTTAAAATCTAAAAATAGTTCCATTTGTTTATATTTCTTCGGTAATTCAATTTTATAATTTGATATAAATAGTTCTTTTCCCATTTCAGCTTTTTCTTTTTTATAGTTATTCATACCATATTGTAATTCCCATTCGTTTATATATGCAAAATCATATAAATCTTTTATTTCTTTCGTATCATCAAGAGTTATAAGCCATTTGTGTTTACATTTTTTCATGCACTCAGCAAATCTAATATGATCAAATGAAGTATGTAAATCACCATTTTTACCATATAGCCGTGATTTTGCTTGTCTATAATACGGAGGATCTAAGAAAATAAAATTATTATTGACTTTTCTATAAATTATTTCTTCATAATCCTTATTAAAAACTTCAACATTTTCTAATATTTTTTCTAGGGGTTTAATCCTCTCTATTGAAGAAAAGGTGAACCTTCCTTCAAATGCCTTTTGAGAATAACCACCTGAATCAACTGTTCCAGAAAAAGTTATCCTATTTAGTATAAAAAATCTTACAGCTTTATCAAAGTCACTAAAATCTGTATTTTTAGTATAATAATCGAATAAATCTCTACCATCTTTTTTTTGTTCTTTTATTTTTAAAATTTCATTATACAAATCTTTATTTTTTTCTTTCGCAAACTTCCAGAAGCAATATAAATCATAATTTAAATCATTTATTATATATTTTGCATTATTAAAAATATTTTGCTTAGCAGCTATAAAAACTGAACCTCCTCCGACAAAAGGCTCAATAAATTCATCAAATTTATAAGGAATCAGAGGTAAAATATTTTTAATTGCTTTTGATTTTCCACCCGGGTATCTTAAAGGGCTAACTATTTCTATCATAATACTCCTTTATTCTATTTTTAAAACAAAATTATTTATTTTTGCTTCTCGTTGAAGTATATCAATAATTATTTTCTTCTTTTTATCTAATTTGTCATAATTATATCCATTTTCTGTTGTTAATTTCAAAACAGGAATAGGATTAAGCGTATGCCCGTCAACATCAACATCTTTTAAGTTTGTATACAAAATCATTTTCAATAAACCATCTTTTATATCATCTAAACTTGGTAAAATATTATTTTTTGAATGTTTTCCCTCAATAATAAATATTTTATCATGTTTGATTTTTGCTTCATCCGATGTTAAATAATAAATGCCACCAAGATAATTTTTAATATTTATTTGTGCTTTAATCCCATTTGATAAATATTCTTTCGGTTGAATTGTTATTGATTCTCTTTTTTGAGCAGTTTTCGCTTTTTCTCTGGATTCGTTCATAAAATTAGAGATACTGTCATTTATTTTAAAAATTCTTTTATCAATTTCATCGTTAGAATGTAGTTTTACATTAGTTTTTGAACTAATAAATTCATAGTTCTTTTTTGATAATTCAGCTATTTTGGATATATTTTGTAATTGCTCTATATTCCAATGAAGTGCACTTGATTTATATGATAAAATTTCATTAATTTTTTCTTTTAAATATTCAATGTCATATTTCTGATTAGAAATTTTATTTTGATATTTTTTGCTTTTCTTTGCATCCGAGTAATAAGCAATAATTACATTAACATCCAGCAAGCTCATCATAGAAATTGTATCCCATTGGAGAAAATCCCTATCGCCATCAATTCCTTCATCTTTTACAAATGGAATAATAGTAATTTTTTTTCCTGTGTGGCCAAGTGTATTATAAACCCGTGCAAAAGGATATGATCTGGTTCTCTTTGAAGATACCCACCAACTAATTGGCAAATTATTTTTACAAACTTTTATAATAAAAGAAGAATCTTTTGACAAAGCTAAATCAAGATTATTAATATCATAAGTTTTTAAATTTCTACATAATAAAGGGGTATATTTTATACCTGTAATTTTTGCATCAATAATCACTAAATATCCTACAAAAAAAGATTAATACAATTTTTTTTATTTATCAAATATTTAAAAATTCAAGCCAGCACGGATTGTGGGCTCTCTTCAAAAAACAGTTTGACCAAAGCCCTTGTCTATAACTGAAAATTAAAGAATTTCGCACACCAGCTAAACACTGTTATTTTATTTAATCTTCCAATATTAAGATTTCAACTCTTCTGTTTTTTTGCATGTTTTCTTCTGTATCATTTGGGGCAACAGGCTCTTTTGCACCTTTACCAATATAAAGTAATTTACCTTGCTCTATTCCTTTTGCTATAAGTAATTCAGCAATAGTTTTTGCTCTGTCTTCGGAAAGTTTTTGTCTTTCGGTTTCTGTTCCTGCAAGTGCTGTATGTCCTTCAACAACAAAAGTTCTATCCTTGATTTTTTTTAGCAAATTATAAAGTATATCAATTTTAGGTTTTTCGCTATCGAGTAAATCTGTTGTATTCGCCTTAAATTTTAAATTATTTAAAGTAATAGAAATACCATTATCTTTCTTTTTAAACTCAAAATCATTTTTAAAATCAGTATTTTCTACAAAAAAATCTGTTGTAAGGTCTTCAATAACCTTATTTTTATCCATTTTTTCTATTGGTTTGTAAAAATATAAATAAAAACCAGATTGTTTAATAATATCATTATTCTCAAAAAGAAACTCTTCTTCAAAATGGTCATCCATAAATATTGGTTTTCCATCATTATTATCAAAGACAAATCTAATTTTGTGATAGCCATTTGTTTTTTTTATCTTTGTACTTCCATCATTAACATAACCATAATTTATTTCAAAAAAATCGTAATTTTTACCATAATAATCTTTTTTACCAAGATATTTAGAATAAGTAATAGTTTTTAAATTTATAGGTTTTTCTTCATTAAAAAAATTTAGGCTTACATTTCCATAACTCTCGAAACTATCATTAATTACAACCTCTTTATCAGGAAAAGTAATAATGTTTGGTATCAAAATATTAGCCCCTTCTTCAAATTTTAGCATCCCACTACGATTTAAAGTAAAACTACTTTTATAAGAATCATCTATTTTATAACCAACGCTTTTCGTGTCCCTTAAAGTCTTATCAATCTTAAAAACATCACCACTAACAAAAAAAGACGAATCTTTCACATCTTCTACCCTAAATAATATCTTTGCTTCTTTTGAGTTAAGCCCTATATATTTACCATTTAAATAAATTTTTACATTACCTCTAACTATAATATTATATTTGTCATCTTTTTTGTAGTTGAAACTAAAATTTTGTGAAAATAAGATAGATTGAAAAAGAATCAATATTATAGTACTATAAGCATATTTTTTTATCATCAAACGACTCTTTTTATCTTTATTAAGGTAGAAAATTTATCCTCTTGAATGTAAATTTCCATATTAAATCTTAATTTTGTCTTTGGACAAAACACAGTCACAGGAATTCGTTTAAATTCGGGTACTCTGACATCTTTATTTAGATTATTTGGAAGAATATCTCTATAAACATCAACTTTTAGAATATGCTTTTTTTTACATAAAGGGCATTCATTTATATTAAACTCTTCGATATTATTTTTTATCATAAGAACCTCTCGATTTTTGAAATGTTGAATATTGTTTAAGTTTACGAAAAATATATTAATTAGTCAACAATTTTAAAAAAGTAAACTAATTTTTTAGAATATCAAAAATTTTAGCAACAATTTGTTCATTTTTTAATAAAATAAAAGCCTCAATCAAATCATCTGGAGCTTTATCTTTTCTCATATTAGTAATTACATTATCAATTAATATAACTCGTTCTTTATGCCTCATTTTTATAATACTTATTATTTGTTTACCGATTTCATTATCTTCTCTTGCCATGCCAACAAGAGTATAAAATAAATCATTATCGTACTCTTTATCGTTAAAAAGAAAGGAAAGTGTTTTTTTAAAAAAACTCATCTTTTACCTCCATATAACACAGATTTTAAGAAACCAACAGAGATTAGATTGTAATCCATGCCAAATCTGTGTTATATCAGCGAAGGCTCACCAATTATTAATTTTTTAAAGTCTTCCAGTTCTATAATATCATAAGTATTTGAACTTAAAAGAGGTGCTGCTTTTTTAGCTTCAAGTTGGAGAATATCAAAACTTTCCCTTAAATACCTATAATGTTCTGTTAATTTTAGTTTTTTTAAGAATTTTTTGTAAGATTCTACACCTTTTAAGAAATTTTGAGATATTTTATGATCTTTTGTTAAATCACAATGTTTTGAAAGATTAAATTCGATCACCGGATAATGGATAATTGGATAAATTTTACAAGAAATTATTTTATTCTCACCCATCCCACAACTAAAATCTTTATTTAAAAAAGGGCATTCTCTTTCAAATTTTAGCACATTTATTATAGTTTTAGGCGTTTTTATACCAAAAACATATTTATTTTTAAATTCTTCTAATGGAATGTTTAGTTTATACGCAACATATTCTACCTCATAAGGTAAAAAAACACAAATATATTTGTATTGAATTTCTTCTTCTTTTGAGCAAACCTCACAATTTGCCTCACATTTAGAACAAATTGGTCCACAATTTAGCGATTTAACATCACCTATAAAATCTTTATGGAATTTATCGTAAAATTTAAATATTTTATCTAATTTTTTCATGTTTATCCTCATAACGCTGATTTACACGGATTTTATAAGATTAACACAGATTTCGTTGGTTTTTAATCAAGTAATCTTTCATTCTACCAACAAGCGTAATCTGTGACAATTTGTGTTATAATCCGTGCTAATCAGTGTTATACTGTAAGATTTTTTATTTGTCAAAAAGATTTTGTAATAAAAAAAATAAAAACTCATAAATAGTTATAGATTATACATTTATTTATAAAAAAACGATTTGTAATTGACAAAAAATAATAAATTTGAGATAAAAAAACAAAAGGAGAATACATGATAGAAAAATTTAATGTAGAATTTATGAAACCTTATTTAAATACCAAATTTAGAATTGTTGTTGAAGGTTTTGACCCTTTAGAGTTAGAATTGATAAATATTAAAGAAAAAAATCAACCAGGATTGGAGTCTTTTTCTTTAATATTTAAAGGTCCTCTTGATAGGGTTGCTCATGACAATACATATCCTATAGAACACGATCAAATTGGTAAATTTGATATGTTTGTAGGTCCATTTTTTACACCAACCAAAAAAGATGCTATATATTATCAAGCTGTTTTTTCAAGGCTAAAAGAAGAATAAGGGTATTTTATGGAAAAAATGGATTTATCTTTACTAAATTTTCGTCCAATAACTGCAAATGATATGGAGATTAGTTATCAAGTATATCATTCTACAAGGGAAGAAGAGATGGCAAAAACAGGCTGGACTACCGAAGAAATAGAAAATTTTGTTAGAATGCAGTTTAATATTCAACACAAACAATACACAGAGCATTATCAAGGAGCTAAGTTTGATATTATCTATGTTGACAAAACTCCAGTTGGTAGACTCTATTTACATGAAACAAAAAAAGAAATGCGAATTATGGATATTGCAGTTTTGACAAAATATAGAAATATGGGAATAGGTACTAAAATATTTAGAGACTTGATAAATATATCAGATGAAAAAAACAAAATCTTATCAATTCATGTTGAAATTTACAATCCTGCAATAAAACTCTACGAAAGGCTTGGTTTTGAAATGTCAGAACTTAGAGGTATGTATTATTTTATGGAAAGAAAGCCTAAAAAGCAAGATTAAAAAAGACTATCTCAAAACTTTGAGATAGTCTTTTTTTTAGTTCGGAAATTAACTTGGTCTTGATGGAAAAAAACCTTCTATTGCAATAATATAACGAAGTGCTAAATATGGTTGTATATTACTTAAATATGTAGAAGTATATTGGTTTACCGTTATGCTTGTTATAGCCAGACCAGAGTTTACATTATTAACAGGAACGCTAACAGCAACCGGAGTTTGTGGATTGCCACCACCACCTGAGACATTTACACTTCCAGTCATACCAGAGCCTGTAAAAGAAGCTGCATCACTTTTTAAAGTTTTATCTGGAGTTGATGTGTTATAAGCATTAGTAGGATTAGAAACTCTATTGATAACAGTATTTGCATTTGCTAAATATCCTTGATCTCCAGTAGTTTGGTTAGCTGTTGCACTACTACAACCTATACTAACAGTTCCTGTTGGTTTAAGAGTTGAAATATCAGCATCATGAGTATGATTTGGTAAATTTGTTGGTGTGAGTGTTGCACTACCTGTAAGTGGTAATGTACTTAAATTTCCCATTATAGCTGTTATTGTATTCTTCTCGTAACCACCTTTCTGTCCCCAAGTATAGTTATTTAACGGGTTTCCACTATTATCTTTACCTTGTCCATAGCCAATAATAGAACGACTTCGTAAGTCTGGTAACCCAAAATTGTTTCTACCATCACCACCAAAAGTAACTCCTAATAATGCAAATAAAGCTTGACTTTGTTGAACAGGTATTAAAGCTCCGTTGCAATCTGCCCATCCCTGTGGTGCATAATTAAAAGCAACAGCAAGTATTTGTCCTATAAATGGTTCTGCCATAAATTTCTCCTTGTTTATTAAATTAGAAATATTATATATTTCTGATAAAATACATTATTATGGTCTCGTTGGATATAAACCCATAATTGCAATTATATAATTTACTATTGTATAAGGTTGAACAACACTAGCAGTAGAACTATTACTCAAAAGTATAGAAGCTGTATTATTAATAGGAATATTAATAGCTGTAGGAGTTGCACTTCCTGCTGGTTGAATAGTTATACTTCCACCAATACTACCGCTAAAAGAAGCAGCATCACTTTTTAAAGTTTTATCTGGAGTTGATGTGTTATAAGCATTAGTAGGGTTAGAAACTCTATTGATAACAGTATTTGCATTTGCTAAATATCCTTGATCTCCAGTAGTTTGAGTAGCTGGTGCACTACTACAATTTATAGTAATATTTCCAGTTGAATTAAGAGTAGAAATATCAGCAGTATGAGTATGTTGTGGCATATTTTCAGGTTTAAGTGTAATACTTGCAGTTGAAGATAATACACCTACAATAGTTCCACTATTAAGCGCTTCCTTTCCACCATTTGGGTTGCCATTCCCATAAGGATACGGAGAAGTTGTTTGTGTTCCTCCCATAGTAGTTGCACCTATAGGTACACGACCTTTTAAATCAGGTAACGCAAAATTAGTATTATCCCCACCATAAGCTGTTCCAATAAGTGAAAATAAAGCCTGATTTTGTAAAGTAGGAAGTTTTTGACCATTGCAGAATGCATAATCTTGTGGTGGAAAATTAAAAGCAATGGCTTTAATTTCTCCAATAAATGGATCCATAAATTTCTCCTTGTTTATTAAAAAATATTTAATTATAAAAAAGTATCCACAAAACTAAACTAATTTTACAGATACTTTCCAATCAAAATTAATACGAATTATAAAGAGATGTTACCTCAGAAGAAGATAAAGCTCTACTATAAATTTGAACATCATCTATTTTGCCTTTCCAGTAAAGACCCGATGAATATTTTCCTATTAACAAATCATTAGTTCCTGTTATATTAGCAGATGCTCCTTGTGAGCCTTGTGATGAACCATTTATATATAACTTGAAGTTAGAACCATCCCATGTCATAACAACATGTAGCCATGTATTTGTAGAATAAGTGCTTGAAGATGTAAAAAAATCTGACGCTGTTAAAGATGCTGTAAATTTAATGCTACTTTTGGTATAATAGAAACCCAAATTATTCCAATCAATTACAGTTGGGTCTGTCTCAGTACCAGTACTATCAAGATATACCCATGCTGATATTGTTATTGCATTAGTCGAATGGTTATAACTTGCATACTTTAAAGCAGATGATTCATTTAAAGAAAGATAATACGAGCCTTCTTTTGGTGATGATGAACTATAAGTAGGGGTACCCGAATCTGTTGATAAATGCTTTGTTCCTGCACTATCATTTGCATTATTTTCAAATTTATATCGTATTATATAATCACCCGATGTAGTAAAGTTACCACTAGATACAGTACTCTTGTTGGTTGAACCATCCACAGCTACTATATAATAATAGTATTGTGTCAAAGCACTTAATCCAGTTAAGTTAAAAGTTTTAGCAACAGTAGCAGTTACTGAAGCATTACCAGCTTTGAAAGCAGCAGCCCCTAAGTTATCTTGTCCAGCAACAACTTGAGTATTAGTTGGTGAAGATGAACTTGTAGTAATAACATAATACATAGTCCCATCTTCATTTGAGGTAGCAGCAATATCAGCAGTTGTTCCAGCGATATTGCTTGAGCCAACAGATGATAATGTAGGAGGAGTTATATCTGGAGGGATGGT
>Ga0209518_1001757_pt1 | contig 22123 bp, 37 predicted proteins | sample RifGroB1_FD_183993 | JGI IMG/M metagenome (GOLD analysis project Ga0209518, IMG submission 183993) | Groundwater microbial communities from Rifle, Colorado, USA - Groundwater B1 (SPAdes) (version 2) | ecosystem: Environmental > Aquatic > Deep subsurface > Groundwater | place: Rifle, Colorado...
CGCTGGCCCAGACGCTGTCCCTGACGCTGTCCCCGACGCTGTCCCTGACGCTGGCCCAGACGCTGTCCCTGACGCTGGCCCTGACGCTGGCCCAGACGCTGTCCCAGACGCTGTCCCAGACGCTGTCCCTGACCCTGTCCCTGACGCTGTCCCTGACGCGCTTGTTTTGGAGCACTGCTTGTGTTAGGGCACCGGCTAAGGGCGACGAGCACCAGACAATTCGGGCAGGCTGGAGGCCAGCAGACTCATACACCAAGTTGAGAGCGTGCTCTGCCCGCTCTTTATTTGTCGGCTCAGTGGATAGTCCTATCGCTCTCCACTTCTCAGCCCATTCGCCGAGCCGTGCCGATTGTTCTGGCGTTAGCGCTTCGATGCGCTTAGTCGATGACACGTCGAATCTCTTGCGGGCTGTATTCCCGCTGCGTCCATACGCGGTAGACCCCAGGCTCAAGGGCTATCTCGCCGTGCTCTTCATGGACCACAGTCGTAGCACGGTGAACCGTCAGATAGCGCTCAACCGTCTCGATCAGCTCGACTAACTCCGCCTCGCCAGCAGACGCAAGCACGGCATGGGAATGACCCGTGACCTCACCGTAGGCGAGGATGAGCCGTCCAGCCTCAGCGTGCACCGGCTTGCTCTCGCCCTTTGGCAGCGCTGCCACGCGCTGTATGAGCACATCACCCTGTCGATAGACCTCGTTCATCTTGCACCTCCCGATGCTAGTTGCGGCGTTGTCGTTCCCGGCCTTGGTGGCATCAGCGGCGGGGCCGGTGCGTGGTATCCGCGATGCTCGACGCAGTAGAGGCGGTGGGCTTCGGCTTTCTGCCCACAAATCAGGCATAGACCCTTAGCCTGAACTGCCTTCTCTCGGTAGCGCTGATTTGCTTGCTGTTGCGAGGAGGCTCTGCCGACAGTGCCCCGCCGTCGTCGGGAGCGCAGGCCGAAACGGAGCAGGAGATTAGTCGCTTGGCCTGCTGTCAACCCAAGCACTTCCTGCAGTCCCTTGAGGCTACCTGTATACATTTGAAGGACATCATCGAGAGTGAGTGAATCATAGGGAGTCATCATGCACCTGACTCCTAGCGCATGCGCGTCACGCCAAATGGTTTCCCGCGCCAGCTTGAAATGTAGCGCGATCTCTGCTGTAGTCATGTCCTTGTGGTGGGCGAGTATGAATTGGCGTCGCTGTTCTTTCAATTGCTGAAGAGGGCTGCCGATTAGTTCCCGTATGAGTATTTGGCGCACTCGCTCCCGTGAGATGCCAAACTGGTCTCCAACCGCTGCCATATTCGGCCTTTCCATCAGGCGATAGGCGCTAATCACCGCTTGGTTGCGTTCCGTAAGGAGAGGCTGCCGTCCACCAGGTGGCAGAACGCCGTAGAATCGATGCCTAGTGGGATGGCGGTCACAGACGATGCCTTGTTTATTTTTGACAGTCGTCATACGCCAACCCTGCTGTAGCAGGCTCCTTCGGTTTGGGGCTACGAGCCGATTGTCGCAGCCCTCGAAATCGCAGCCGAGCACTTTTTGCAGCATGGTCTATGGCCTTGGCGGCAGCAGCGCATCGTCCAAGACCAGCGGCGGCTCCCAAGTAGAGCGCTCATAGATGCCGAGCCGGCTTCGGGCGCGGTCCCGTTCGGCGCTGGCCTGCTCTGCCCGCTCGTGCTCGGCGGCTAGGAGCGAGCGCGCCTCTTGGAGTTGGCGCTGCGTGAGGGTGAGCCGGTCGCGTAGGACGGCGTTGTCCATGTAGGCGTCGGCCATCATACGCTCGGCGGCGTCCCGGGCAGCGGCGGATTGGGCCTCATAGTCAGAGGTCGCCAGCGCATACGCATCGTTCGCACCCTGGTTGTGGCCAGCGGTGTAGACGCCCCACATGATGCCGATGATGCCGAGGAGGGCGAGAGAACGGATCATGGCGTCTCCCAAGCCGCAAATGGTATTTCAGTGGATTGAGGCCACCAACGGTAACGCCATCCCTGGAATCCTCTAATAGGGTTTAGGATGGTGCAGGCCACTGCGTCTCCAGCCCTGAGCAGGCAAGCCGAATCAGGGCGCAACCTGCAAGACGATTCTGTGCCAACCAGCGGTGCATAGCCGCGCAACCGCCCGTGGGCCACGATGTAGACGAATTCACCAACCTCAATTTTAGGCAGTTTAGACACCCAGAAGTGGTAGAGGAGTTCTGTCTGATCTCCAGGCAGTGCTCCTTCTGCGATCCAATCCCGCCATAGATATTTCGGCACAGTCACCACAACATCGCTCACGATGCACGCTCCTGTATCAGCACGTATTCGCCACTGCCAGGGCAATCTCCTCCCGACCACACACGTCCGTGCACATGCACCCAGCCGTGGCCTTTAGGCGTGTCTTTCTTATAGGAGACTGCAACCAGCCGTCTGCACACAGGGCAGGGTTGCTTCGGCCATGTCATGATGGGCGCTCCTTTTTGGCGACGGCGATCTCGCGCACCTGCGCGAATGGCCCGTCAGGGAAGTCCGCTGTAGCGTCTTCCCGCGTCGCGTAGACGGGGAGATAGCCGATCATCTTGCCGCTATCGATCTTCACGGCCAAGCCCATGACGCGGCTAGGTTCAAACTCGAAGTCCTGCATTCTCATCACAATCCACATGGTAGGGCCTGCCCTCAGCTCGTCCGCTCTGTCGTGGGCGCCGGAGTCGTCGCCGAGGGCGCGGCCCGTGTTGCGGCGGCGATGGCGGTACGGGCTTCAAACGCGGGACAATCCGGAGCGTGGTTGGTGTATCGCTCACACCACGGGCACGCATTTGAGTAGATCTGACTCGTTAGCATAGCTATTCTCTTCAGCGCCGCTAGCATCTCGCCCGCCGCCGCATGGAGGGGGCAGTGGGTGATGCGCTGCCCTGCGCCGAAGTCTCCCTCTGGCGGAACTGTCACCACATAGCAACCGCATTCAGGCTCAGGCATCGGGGGCTCCTCGGGGTGCGAATCCTAGGATACCTTCTCTGACGGTGCGCTCAGCGCTGCCGCTGCCTCGCAGGTCTAGATAATCGGCGATGCGTCGCAAGTCCTGTTGGATTTCGTTGCCGATACGCCCCACCTTTGCATCCTCCAAGTCCAGCCACTCGGCGAGCACCCGCAGCTTCTCGGCGTCGGTTAGGTCAGGCATCGAGGGCTCCTTTCGGTAGGAAATTGTCGCGCAGCCACGCGTCCAGGGCCTTGAGGTATGTTGTGGGCGCAATGTCAGGCGACTCGAAATAGAGCTTGATACTCCAACCGTACTCGCCCTTGGCATTGCGGGTGAGTTCGATGCTGTGCGGCTGGTCGCGCCGCAGTTCGGCGATCGCCTGCTGCTGCTGCGCTAGGACTTCGAGCATCGTCATGATCGCAACTCCTGTTTTGCGCCTCGTCGCGCTCTCAGTTCTCGCTTCTTACGCTCCTCTGGCGAGTCGTGTTCGCACATGCCGAACCCGCGTGTGCGTGGGAGTTTCTTAGCTTCCGCCACAGTAAGACGCTCTATATGATAGCCATCAAGGATACAGGCGGCTATTTCCCTTGCCGTATCCTTGGCGTGGACTGGGTTATCCACGGCGAGCATGACGACGCATCCGCACGCTTTCCTGGCTACATACGCTGGTTGGGTGTCAACGGCGCTCCTGACGGCAGGCCCCTCCAGCGCGGCAAGGGCAGGCTGGCTCAGGATGAGCGGGGCGCTAGAACGGCTCATTGTCGTCCTCAAGTTCGGCGCCTGGGTCAATGTCGGCTTTATGGACCTCGCGCACGTAGTCTCGCACGGTGAGCCGGCCCTGTCCCTTAGCGGCGGGCAACACATTGTTGACGTTGGCGAACGTACCTCCGCGGGCGCTGGTGGCATGCACGATTTGAATCTGCGCCTGGACGCCCAGGAGCACCTCCAAATCGAACTTCTTGGTCTCTTCCTCGGAAAAGCGCTTACCGCGCCACGATTCCAGCGAGTGCCGGAGGTTGGCCTTCTCGTGGAGTGAGGCGGTGAAGCGCCGCTGCATGACGAAGGGGGAACCATCGGTCTTAGATTGGTCGGTCTGCCAGCGTAGAGCGATCTCGTGGCGTGTGCCCCATTGGGACTCGACCATGCCGAGGTCCACCACGTCGCAGCACACGGCGGGGTAAAGCCCTTCGGGGTGCAGCTCGTAGGAGTCTCCAGCGGAAACGTAAATCGGGCTCATGATGCGGGCTCCTTTTCGGCGGCTTCGATTGCGGCCTTGAGGGCTGGGGGTAGCCAGCCTGCTTCGGCGTTAGCGATCCACAGTGCGGCCTCGCGTGCGCCCTCCAGCAGCGCGTCCCAGGTCGCCAGCTTTTGGTCGCGGATACGCTCAGCTTTGTTGCGAGCATCCCAACGGGCACGATTGACCGCGTTAGCCGCCTCTATCTTCCGTTCAATCGCTAAGGGGTCGTGCAGGCGACAGTAGAGCTTGCCGTCGTGGGTGATGACGCCTCGGCGAGTGCACCGGTGAGCGCCCCCATCCCGCCAGTTAGCTGTGACGGTTTCCACGCAGCGCTCAGCATCTGGGTAGGGCATCACAGTTCTCCGTCCAGGTACTCCCACAGCCGCGTAGTCTGCCATTGACGTTCGGCGGCGTAGGCGGCGGCGGTGGTGGCGGCGTAGGTGGCGGCGCGGGCGTCGTGGGCGGCGTCGTAGGCGGCGTCGTAGGCGGCGTGGGCGGCGTCGTAGGCGGCGGCGTCGTAGGCGGCGGCGTCGTAGGCGGCGGCGTAGGCGGCGTGGGCGGCGTCGTAGGCGGCGTCGTAGGCGGCGTAGGCGGCGGTGGCGGCGTAGGCGGCGTAGGCGGCGGTGGCGGCGTAGGCGGCGTAGGCGGCGGCGGCGGCTAACTCTTGAGGGGTAGCCTTACTATTTGCATAGCGCCGCGCCACTGCGATTGCCCGCCAACTATCCGGATGCGGCTCTCGGCCCGCTGCTCTCTCACGCTCCAGTGCGCGCTCGGCGCAGTCCGCCGCAAAGAGCCGCTGCGTGCGCGGGTTCCACGTCTCCAGCCGACGGAGTAGGCGAGCCGTGGAAACCACGCTCTTGGTGCCATCACGCAGCAGCTTTCTGCTCCTTGTTTCGGCCTCCCAGATCGTCGGGCCAAGCCAATAGATCAGATTGTCACGCTCACAGAGGTGGTAGCCGTATCGGCACGCTACCAACCTGCCGGCAAGACGTGGCATCCATGCTCCAGGCTTACCGTCAGCGGGCAAGGCCCACCGGCCTGAGCCGCCGTGAAAGGGTGTGCCGTCCTCGGCCAGGACCTTATAGAGCATCAGCATCCTCCAGTGTGCAGAGCGCCGTCGCAACGGTCGCAATGGGCCTGGTGGTGGCAGACATCGCAGTCCGGCCCCTGCGCCAACATGGGCCGGTCGCAGCGCCAGCAGGTGGTTGGTGTAGCGGCGAGCCGGCCGAGGCGCAGCAGGTCGCGGAGCTGTTGGCCGCTGACGGCGATGGTGCGCCCCGCCGTAGTGAGCAGCAGGCGCCCATGCGCCAGATCGGCGGTGATAGCCGAGAACGGCTCAGCGGACAGGACTAGGCCGACAGCGCGGAGGCGTGGCGGCTCCTCGTGGGCAGCGATGGTCTGCTGTTCCGCCCAGGCGTCGTAGGCGGCATCGGGGTCTTGGTATGTCACGATGCGTGCTCCTCTCGCTGGCTACGCTCGCTAGGGGTGAGCGGCTCTGCCCATTGGCGAGAGCCGCAGTTAGGGCAGGCGATGGGGCTCGGCTTGCGCGGCTGCCAGGACCATCCGCACTGCCGGCAGGTGGCGGCTTGGTATCGTGTGCGCGTGGGGATCATGAGAGAAGCTCCGGCACCTGTTGAATTGCCTTACCGTACTGCAATGTATTAGTTAGTCCGTGTCGCTCACGCTCATTATTGGGGTTTGCGACGCGATCACGGACACAATCCAGATGATAGACATACACACCATCTGTCCAGTCCGAGCCAGAGTCGTCGCAAATTTCGCAGACAGTCTTGCGGGGGATCATCAATACGCCCCCTTGACCTTGCGGCACCATCGGCATAGACGGCCCGGGTCGCTACTGCGCTTGGGATGGCAGGTGCAGGGCGTCATGGCTCCACCCGTGCGTAACGAGGCGCTTTGGCGTTGAGCCTATCATAGTAGTCCCAGCCGAGCGCGTCCTGCTGGACACGGTAACTCGTCACTCGGTTCCTATAGTTCTCGATTGCCCACACGGTAGGCTCTGCGCCCAAGGCAGCCTCTGCTAATTGCTCGATCCACCAGTTCCGCGCCCGCTTAGTGCTGACGTAGACATACATCGCTCTACTCCTTCTGACTCGCTGAGGCTGAGTTGCCTGTCAGTTCCAAGTGCTGCGTTATAGGCGTCCACCTCCTCGATGGTGCCGAAATGTTGAGCGTAGCCTGTGAGGGGGCTTGTCGCATAGACCCAGTATCCCTCACGCACTAGGCGTGTCTCAGGATCACGCCAGCCCTTGCTCTTGAGATAGCCCATTGTGTTTATTGCGTCCTCATGTGTCATGCGTATCGCTCCTCCTCTCTCGCCTGCCGCTGCATCGCTGTGCTGAGCGTATCGATCTGCGATATATCCCAGCCTACGGTCTGTGCCACCTCTCGCAACATCGCTGCGTTGTGCGCCGCGTTCGTAGCATCCGTCTCGGCCGCCGCGATCTCCGCATCCTCGCGTGCCCGGAACTCCGCATCGAGCGTGCCCAGCGTTGGCATGAGCAACCGGTGCGTGATCCTATCCATGCGCTCGATAGTCTCTGCGAGAATCCGCAGGCTGAGCCTGCCGCTCTCGATGTCGCGCGCAACCGCCTCTCGTGTCCATCTGCTGACTGCCATCTCGCTCCTCCTCTCTCGCTGCCGCTTGTCACCCTCACTATACCTGCTGCTGCCGCTGCTGTCAAGTGGCTAAGGCGAGCAATCTCAAACGTGTCCAAACAGGGCCAAAAACAGGCTATTTGCAAGGGGGTTGCGCGATGGCGTGCGCTCAGCTTAGGATAGCGCATGGTCACCAGGAGAAACCGCACAGGCGAGTCCAACAGCAGCGTCCGACGCCTCCAAGCCGAGCAGCGCCAGCGTCAGGCATACTACCTCCGGCTGGCGGGGGCGGAGTTTGACGACATCGCCCAGCAGCTCGATCTCACACGATCAGGCGCATTCCGGGCCGTTGAGGCATACCGTAAGAAAATCTATCGGGAGGACGCTGACGCGACTAAGGCGCTCAACCTAGGGCGGCTCAACAGACTCTTGCTCGCTGTGTGGCGCGCTGCGAGCGACCCGCAAAACCCTGACCTCGATTCTATTGACCGCGCGCGCCACATCATCGCCGAGATCAATAAGATGCTCGGCCTCTATGAGCCGGTGCGGGTGGACTTGGCCTACATCCGCCGCGAGGCGGAGCGTATCGGCGAGCCTTACGGCCTCAGCGCCGATGAGGTGATCGCCGCTGCCGAAGAGCTCGTATCAACGAGAGGTCGCTGAACCTCCCCTCCCCATGTATGTTACATAAAAAGCGCAGCCCCGTTTCCGTTGCAAGCATAGGCCCCGCTGTCATCGCGGGTGCGCCATTTGGCGGTAGTATAACATGCTGCGTCTAGAATGGCGTCGCGCTTCCGAGCTGACTGAGAATCCCCAAAATTGGAGGCGCCATCCGCGCCAGCAGACGGTCGCCTTGGAGACGGCACTGCGTGAGGTGGGTTGGGCAGGGGCGCTTCTGTATAACGAGGTCACGGGCAGGCTTATAGACGGTCATTTGCGCCGTGAGGTCGCTGGCGACGCTGAGGTGCCGGTGCTCATCGGCTCTTGGACTGAGGAGCAGGAGCGGCTGATATTGGCGAGCCTGGACCCCATAGGCGCGATGGCAGATGCGGACAAGGACGCGCTTTCTGCGCTGCTCGCCTCCATCCCAGCGAGGGACGCTGACATGCAGCGGCTTCTTGAGGCTGTGGCCCGTGAGTCTCATGTGCCCCTGCCGTATCAGCCTGGCAAAGCGCTCTATTGGTTGGGCGCGATTTTGTTGACCACCGGTGTGCTCGTCATGCGAGGCTGAGTGATGGGCGTCCGAGAGCGCGAGCTGATCCTCGGCCACTTGGAGCTCGCCGCACGGCTGGCGGCCAACCGGAAGCAGCGTCCTCTGCAATATGCTACGCCCAGCGCTCTAGCTCAAGTTGACGATTCCCGGTGGCTAGAGCCACCCCACATCAAGGCGCTTGACGCGGCGCTCCTAGCACTGAGCCAACGTCACATACGGCGCCTCATCGTCGAGATGCCGCCACGGCACGGCAAGAGCTTCATGTGCTCCAAATACTTCCCCGCTTGGTATCTCTCGCAGCACCCTGAGCAGAATGTCATCCTAGCCTCGTATGAGGCCAATTTCGCCACGCTCTGGGGTAGGCGGGTCCGTGATGTTGTGACGGCGCACTCAGAGCGTCTTGGATTTGCGCTGCGCGAGGACAGCAAGGCAGCAGGGGCCTGGGAGACGACGCAAGGCGGCGGCATGTTCTGCACCGGTGTCGGCGGTCCCATGACGGGCCGCGGCGCCAATGTGCTCATCATTGACGATCCCGTGAAAAACCGCGATGAGGCTGAGAGTGTCACCTACCGTGAGCGCACCTGGGAATGGTGGCAGTCCACAGCATACACCCGCCTTGAGCCCGATGCGGTCGTCATCGTCATCATGTGTATGACTGGCGATACGCCCGTGCTCATGGCTGATGGCACTGAACTCCCATTGCGCGAAATCAAAGTGGGCGACCAGGTGGCAACCTACGATAATGGCAGGCTAGCAACGTCCACAGTGCGAAACCATAGGAGTAATGGTCCTGATTCTGTCTTTAGAATTACGACGACTTGTGGTAAAATTGTCCATGCAAACGAACGACATCCGTTTCTCGTAGAAGAGAATGGACAACTCAAATGGATAAGACTGAAAAACTTGACTACAGCGCACAAAATCGTAACCGTAAGGGACAGTGGGGAAAATGGAAGGGAAAGACATGCTCCGTTGAGGGCTGTGAGAAACCCGTTAGCGCCCGGGGCTATTGCGCTTCGCACTACAGCAAGAAGCAGTGGGCAGATGGGCATCGCCCACCGTCAATCAATCCAGAGTCACGCCGCAGCGCGCGCCTCAAGCATAGGTACGGAATCACTGCCGCCGATTATGACGCAATGTATGAAGCGCAAGACGGCAAGTGCGCTATCTGCAAACAGCCCCCAGGCGACAATGTACGCGCGCATTGGGGTGGGAAACTGTGCATCGATCACTGCCACGAAACAAATACCGTTAGGGGACTTTTATGCAATGACTGTAACCTCGCCGTGGGATATGCCAAGACAGAGGCAACAGCACTTGCCATTGCCGAATATTTTCGACTTTACAACGGCGCAGATTAAAAGCATTGAACCTGCGGGCGTTGAGGAAGTATTTGACATTCAAATCGAGCGCACAGAGAACTTTATTGCCAACGGCTTAGTAAGCCACAACACCCGCTGGCATTCCGACGACCTTGCGGGCAGGCTGTTGCGCCAGGTGGACGACGGCGAGCCTTGGGAGGTACTGCGGCTGCCGGCCATCGCTGAGGAGGATGATCCTGTTGGCCGCGCTGAAGGTGAGGCACTGTGGCCAGAGCGCTACGCTGTGGGCAAGCTTTATGAGCTACGTCGGCGCATTGGTGAGTATTGGTGGGCGAGCCTTTACCAGCAGCGCCCAGCCCCGCGGGAGGGAGCGCTGTGGAAGTGGGATTGGATCGAGCAGCAACGGGTAGAGGTGCCGCCGCAGCTAGAGCGCATCGTCATTGCTATAGACCCAGCTGGATCGACGCGCAAGCATGCGGATCAGACCGGCATCGTGCTTGCTGCCAAGGGTGAGGACCGCCATTACTATGTGATGCGTGCGCTTGGACTGCGTGTGAGCCCGAATGCTTGGGCTGAGCGGGCAGCAGCGCTCTATCAGAATTGGCGGGCGGACCGTATCGTGGCGGAAAAGAACTACGGTGGTGAGATGGTTGAGGCGACGCTTCGGCGTGTGCGGCCGGACTTGCCGATTACGATGGTGCAAGCGAGCCGTGGCAAGGTGCTACGGGCTGAGCCTATCGCAGCGCTCTATGAGCAGGGACGGGTGCACCATGTTGGGCGCTTTGGCGAACTTGAGGAACAGATGACGAGTTTTCCTGTGAGCAATGAGCATGATGACTTAGTGGATGCACTGGTGTATGCTTTGACCGATCTCATGGAGGCGGGAGGCGAGTATGACGACCAAGGATTCGTCGGCGGATACTGACGGGCCTCCTGCTGATTGGCTGGATAAGCTCCCAGGTTCGAATGAGGGCGATGTGTTCGCGGCTGGTGGCTGGGGCTACGTGCCCAGCGCGGACTCGCTTGTGACGTGGGATGCCAACCTGCCACGCCCGAAGCCTGAGATGGTGAGAGATGACGATGCCAAGGCATACCGTGAGGGATTCAGGGAGCGGTAATCTTGGGTATCCTTGATCGCTTCCTCCGTCCCAACGTCGAGCGCCTTGCCGAGCAGCGCGCTGGCGAGATGGTGCGAGAGTACATGGGCGGCTTCCAGCTCACTGAAGCGGCCTACGACAGCACCTTTGATTTCGAGTTCGGGCAGCCCTTTGCAGGCAACACGCAAGCATCCCTTGAGGGTATGCCAGTTCCCGACAAGATACGAGAATGGACGCCTGCTGAACGCGAGGAAGTCATACGCCGAGCGCATTTCCTGTGGGAGCGTAACTCACTTGCCAAGGGTGCCATTCGCGTCATCCGAGGCTTCGTGGTCTCGACAGGACTCTCAATCACCTACCGAAATCCCAGGGTCAAGGCGATCTTGGAGCAATTCCGTGTAGACAACCGGCGCAAGATTCAGCGCTGGGAACGCCAGTGGTTTGAGCAGTTGCTGCGTGACGGTGAGGTATTCGTGCGCATCGTCGGTAACGGACAGCAGGGCGAACTTGTCCGCGCCGATGCCGTGACGCTAAAACCGTGGCTTGTCGAATACGTGGAAAGTGCCGAGGGCAACCGCGACGATGTGGTGGCCTACCATGTGCATCCTGAGACTGGGACAGGGGCCCCTGGCTACCCACAGATCGAATCAGGCAAGCTAGAGCGCATTGACGCCAGTGAGATCGTGCATGGCTATATCAACACCGTTGGCTACGAGGTGCGTGGTCGCTCTGAACTGTTCGCCATCATGCCGTGGCTACGGGCTTACAACGATTGGCTCGCCAACCGCGCCCGTATCAACCGTTACAAGGGCTTTCTCTACCATCTCCAGCTCAAGGACGCGACACAAGGACAGGTGAACGCGAAGCGGTCTGCATTCAGGCAGCCGCCTGCCCCTGGCTCTGTCTACGTAAGCAGCGACAAGGAAGTGCTGAACGACATGGGCGGCTACGTCGGCGCGGACCGTGCCGCGGAGGACGGGCGGCAGATCAAGCTCATGGCCCTTATTGGCTTCCCGATTCCCGAATACATGGTGAGCGAAGGTGAGAATGCCAATCTCGCAACCGCTCGCTCACAGCAACTCCCCGCTCTGCGCTCGTTCTTGGCTTACCAGGACATTTACACGCAGGAGGTATGGCGCCCTGTCTATGAGGCCGTGCTACAGCTCGCTGGTCTAGACCTTGAGGGCGAGATCGAGGAATATACCGAGGATGAGGAACCGACGGGAAAGATGATCCGCATCTATGAATCCTTCGAGGTGACGGCGCAGCAGATTGTGGATGACGACCCGAAGGAGTTGGCGGAAGCGCTCACATTGCATCAGCAGAACGGCTGGGCGAGCAAGTCCACCATCGCGGCCAGGGCTGGCTACGATTGGCGTGTTGAGGAGGAGAAGATCGATGCGGAGGATCAGGCTGATGCCGCTGCTGTGATGGCGGGCCGTAAGCTGGGCAATGAATTAGTCCCAAGCATCCCAGGGCGCAATGGGCGAAATGAGCCAGAAGAGGACGAGGAACCATAATGGCCCAGCGAGGCAGACCGAGGAGGAACGGCGTGCAACAGGAACAAATGCGGGTAGTAGAGGCTGTGACAGCGACGCTGGTGCGAGACAGTTCCTTACTGCGCTGCCCGCGTCTCGGCTGTGGTGCCGTGCGGTTCCATAAGACAGACTCCGTGGAGGTGTTCTCAAACGGCACTGAGAGCATCATTGAAACGATCTATCGTTGCATTGAATGTAACAGCACCTATCATCTTGACCAACTGGAGCCATCGGGACGCTAACCGAGCAGATCAGCGATCCGCGTCTCGCCCGTCTCCAAGCCTACACCGTCAACCGTATTCGGCGTCTTGAGGATGAGGCGATTCTCCGTCTACGCGGCTACTACATCGATGCTGCCCGTGAGCTCTCGCGCATCCTCCAAGACACCTTCCTCCGCTTCGGCGCTATGGCATGGAGCATCACTGACGTAGGTCAACCTCAGCGGCAAGTATTTCTCTTCCAGCAGCTTATTCAGCGGATTGATACGCTGACTAGCCAAATCGCTCTTGATCTGCGAGACGCATTTCAACAGAACTATCGAGACTCCTATTACCTGCGTGGCTGGCAACTCTCGCAGTCTCTCCCAATTCAGGTTGCCTTTACGCTACCGCTTCTGCCGGAGCAAGCCGTTATCGCCGCAATGGTATTCCCTTACGAAGGGGCGCATTTCTTTGACCGGCTGGGCGATGCACGAATCGACTTTATCCGTAAGTTGCGCAACAGCATGACGGCGAGCCAAGTGCTGGGAGAAGGCATCTATCAAGCGCAGAAGCGGCTCGCAAACGAACTAGGCTGGCCCATAGGGCGCCGCACAAAGGCAGCAGCCATCGCCAACAAGGGTAACTTCGCGCGGACTGAGATGATAGCGCGAACTGAATTACTGCGGTCGAGTAATCTCGGCGCCGCCGCCGTCGATGCAGCACGAGCTGACATCTTGCAGGGCTGGGAATGGGTGACAGCGCGAGATGACAGAGTGTGTCCCATCTGTGGCCCGCTCGATGGGCGCGTATGGCCGATAGGACAAGGGGAGCGCCCGCCCCGGCACGTTCGCTGTCGTTGCGCGACAATTCCAGTGCGCAAATCCAACCGCGAATTGGGTTTGCCGGAGATCGAGAGCGAGTTCCCGCCGCGTGAGACGTACGCACAATGGAGGGACAAGCGAAGGCTGCCAGCACTATGAAAATCTCCTTCACTTGGCACCATCCTTCAGGTCGATCTGAAACAGAAACCATTGTTATGATGGAAGGTGACATCACAGAATTCTTTCAACCAAATGGCACATTGTTCCTTACAGTTCGAGTGCATGGGCGACAAACCCATGAATCCTTGTTGAAACGACTTATGCGCTTACTTCCTTTACGCCTAGCAGGATTGACGGACCAAGAAGTCAGGAAGATAGAGGCGCTTGCTGATGATAGCCGCTGATCGGCGTATCCTTTGCGAATCCTGCCAGCGGCGCAACAACGCCGTGACGATGGCGCGGCTCAAGGGCAGCGTGCTGGTGCTGTGGGGGCGTCATCATGGGCAGCAGCATGAGCAGGCCATCGAGCTGAGCGAATTACTGCCTGAGCCCGACTCCGAGGAGTATGCGGCGATTGTGGCAGACCTCTTGCGGCGCATTCCCGGGTAGGCTTATGGGCGAAACGAGTTATCATTACTTCGTTGACCATGTTTGCCCTGCCTGTGATCTAGCCTAGACACAACCTGCTCGGTAAACCGTCCGGCGGGGCTACACATCCTAGGTTCTGGTCGTAGCTTTCCGAGCAGGCTTGACAAACAAGACCATCTGCGTATAGCCTAGAAACAACCGAATATCTAGGCGGTAAGCCGCCCAGTCTGTGCGATTCAGTCGCCCAAGCTGGGCGGCTTTTTGTTGTGCCAGAGGGGCCTTCGCAATGCCAGAAGCAGCGATAGCCGAAAAAGAAGAGACGGAAGATGTAGACCTCAGCTTCATCACTGAGGATGAGGACATCTTCGAGCGGGAGTTCAGCGCTGATGAGCGAGAACGGCTTGCCAAGGCGGGTAAAGCCATGTCTGGGGGCGGCTTCCCCATTCAGAGCCGCCTGGACCTCATGAACGCCATGCACGCCATCGGGCGGGCGAGTGACCCTGCTGCGGCTAAGGCCCACATCCGCAAGCGTGCAAAGGCTATGGGCATGAGCGCCGCGCTTGGTGACGCCTTCAAGGAGGATGAAGAGACGGTGCTCGCTGGCGTGACTGAGGCGGTCGAGATTGGAGAAGAGGCTGAGGGCATCGTCGATGTGACGATCATCAAGGCTGGTTGGTCCGAGAATGGCCGCTACTACAGCCCCGATGTGCTGCGCCAATCGATCAAGCTCTTTGAGGGAACCTCTGCGTTCATTGACCATCCCAGCCGCACGGAGCAGCGTGAGCGGCCCAATCGTTCCGTATCTGACTTGGCGGGTATCTTTGAGAATGTGCACCAAGCCCCGAATGGCGATCTCAAGGCGAAACTGCGGCTCATTGGCAAGGCCAAAGAGGAACTGCTGCCGTGGGTGCAGGAGGCCATCGCTGGCAAGGCGGACATCGGCATCAGCCTCCGCGCCGGCGGGCGCACCCGTGAGGGCATCGCTGATGGGCGAAAAGGCACCATCGTCGAAGGACTCACCGTCGTGCATTCGGCGGACATCGTGACGAAGCCGGCGGCCGGCGGGCGCTTCGAGCGACTCGTGGCTTCGGACTGGCTGGCCGATCTCCTCAAGGACGTTTCATTCGATGACTGGCGAAACTATCACCCTGAACACAAGGAGGTTCAGATGACGGACATCAATGAGCAGGTCGCCTCTGTGGTTCAGGAGGCCATCAAGCCGCTGGCCGAGCAATTGGAGGCGAGCAAAAGACGCGAGAGCGCTCGCGCCAAATTGGAGGCGTCGCCACTGCCCAAGGTGCTCTTCAGCGATCTGCTGGAGCAGGCGGCTTTGCTTGCCGAGGATGAGCAGGACGCCTTTGTGGAATGGCAGGTGGGGATGATCAAGAAGCTCAATCTGCGCCCAATTATCACCGGCGCTGGGCAGGGATCTTCAGCCGACGAGACCACCGTGACGGAAGCCTTCGGCACCAAGGTTCTCGGCATTCGTGGTGCGTTTGTCAAGCCAGGTGAGAGCGTTTGGGAATATCGTGACCGCATCCGTGGACAGACCGCCTAGTGTGAGACACGGCCACTAGGCTTACGGAGGAACAACAATGGCAGAAGTAAAGTATTTCCCACTCTCGCAGCCCGGGGTTCACGCCATCGTGGACATGAAGGCGACGACCAACACGGCCCATGTCGGCGACTTCCTCTTCTTCTCAGGCGGCACAGCGATCGCCGTCTCAGGAGCGAACACTGCACTGGGCTATATCGCCCATTCAGGCATCGGCATCGCGCTGGATCAATCGCCGAAATGGACCAATCAGGGAAGCGCTTACCATCTCACGGCGATGCCAGTGGGTGGGCCTAGCAACATCTACCGCGTGACGGGCCATTCGGCCTACACAGCAGGGACGTGGCTTCAACCTACTGACGGGGGCTCTGGTCAGGTGGGTCAGACAGGGCGCACAGGGAAGGCGGCGATCTGGTCCGCAGCGAATGCGCCGAACTTCATCACCGGCATGGGCAACGCAACCGCAGCTGTCTCGGCCTACCCGAACTCTGCTGTGGCGCGCGTGCTGCGGCGAGCCACGACAGGCGGCGCGGATGGCGTGAGCGCGCAACTCGATATCCAAATCGTCCCGAACCTCTTCGGGCTCTGGCAAACATAGGAGGGCCACATGGCTACGGCTCCAGCATATAACGGCGGGTTTGGACTCCAGCTCCTAGAGGGTCGTGGCCGCGCTCGCCTCTCGGACTGGTATGAGCAGTCAATGGCACAGCAGGTCGGGCATTTCCAAGAGGATGCCCTGACGACTTCGCAGATGTCGGTGCTGCTCCAGGACGGTCTGCGATCCATCGTGTTCAGCTCATTCTCAGCTGAGCCATCGACCTGGGAACAGGTCGCTGCCCGTGAGACCTCAAACAAGGAACTTGAGACATGGGTCGAGTTGGGGCGGCTCGGCACACTGAGGACAGTGGGCGAGGGGGAGGCATACCCTCGTGTGCGCCCTGAACTCCTACCAGAGCGCCGTATCCGCAACTACAAGTATGGCGATATTCTGGCCATCACCGAGGAGATGCTGAAGTTCGACCGCACCGGCCTTATCCGGCAACTGGCGGAAGACCAGGGAGCGCGAGCGGCTCAGACAATCGAGGAGGCCGTCTATACGCCACTCTTCGCCACTGCGAACTACGTGAAGACCTCAGCCGACAACGATGTTGGCAACAACACCAACGCCACAACGCTGAGTGCTGCTGGCCTCGAGCTGGCTTTCTCGACCATTGCAACAATGAAGGACCCGCGCTCAGGGCGTTATCTCAACATCCGTCCTGATACGCTCATCGTCGGCCCACGCAGCGAATATGCGGCACGGCAGTTGCTCTTCAGCACACAGCTTCAGCGAACTGGGCCTGCGGTCTTCGAGACCGCGAACGTCGCCGCCAATGTCTACGGCACCGGCACGGATAACGTCTTCCGCGGCATGGTGCGAAACCTCATCGTCACGCCTCAGGTGGCCCGGGGTGGCAACGCCTACAACTGGGTGCTTGGCACTGCTCGGCGCGGCTTCGTCATGCAGGAGGTCGAGCCGCTGCAAATCCTCCAGGCAACGGGAGCGGACGCGAACAACGAGGAGTATCTGGCCTCCGATGTGTTTCGCTACCGTGTGCGTGTGTGGTTCGGCGTCGGCTTCACGGACGACCGATACTGGTATCTCAGTTCGAGCTCGACGGCGCCAACCGTAGCATAGGGCGGCCACATGGCCGAACGGGGCTTCCTCTTACTGAGCGCAACGGCCAGCGGCACAGGATTCGATGCCGCTGGCCAGCCCCTCATTGTCTCGGGATACGCCTACCGGAATGGCATGGTCTACTGGAGCGGCGTCGGCACTGGATCAGGAACGCTGTGGGGAAGCCCACATCCTAGTATGGGATGGTTCCCGATTAGCGCCTTCGCCTGGAATAACACCGTGTTTCGGAACAGCGCCATGCTCAGCGGCAACTACGGGCACCTCATGGCAACGCTGACCTTCACCGCCAATGCGACGGGGCAACTCTTCGCGCAGTGGAGTAACCGGTGAGCGATCGTGGATTCCTATTGCTCTCAGCCAGCGCCCTCGGAACAGCGCTGGGGGGTCAGGTTGTCTCTGGCTACGATAACAGCGTCGGGATGGTCCATTGGATTCATACGGCGATCACCTCAAGCGCAAACTCTGCCAGTCTCGGCGGCACGCTCCACGCCAGTCCGCATCCTGGGATGGGCTGGTATCCCGTCACTGCCTGGGCGTTCACAGGGGCTGCCAACAGCGGCTCTGCGATTATCTCCGCCAACTATGGGTATCTGCAAGCAACCGTTGATTGGCTCAGCGGTATTGGCACTGGCAGGGTAAGCATGTTCGCGCAGTGGGCTGATCACTAGGAGGACAGGATGAGCGAGTATTTTCAGTTACAACCACGCGATCCGAAACTCGAAGACCTGAACCGCGAGCACGCTCTGCCTGAAGCGCAGAGCGTGCATGGTTACTTCGGCGCTCGGCTTTGGGATCGCAATCCCGTAGATGGCGTTATCCCACCAGACGCGCGGCTGAAGGTTGAACAGTGGTTCCCTAACATCGTCACTACCACAGGCAAGAACATGTTGGCGGGCTACTTCACCGGTGGCGTGGCCGGCGGCTTCGCCATAAACCTTGGCATCGGCACAGGCTCGACAACGCCGGTAGTTGGCGATACGACGCTTACGACAGAGCAAGGGACGCGTGTCTCGGCTGGGCGTGCAATCACCGCGAATACGGCCTACTACAGCGGGCTCTTCACGGCCACGAATCCCGCCACACAGCAGGTCATCATCGAATACGCCAACTTCTCACTGAACGCGGCAGGCTATATCTTCGCTCATAGCACTGGAGCAGGCGGGATCACCAAAGAAACCACAGATACCTTGGAGGTCCAATACCGCTTTGCGTTTCCCTGATTGATAACATACGCGGCGTAGCTGAGCGGGCGGTGAATCGCGGGCTGCTTGGGGTTATGCTCCTTTCCCTGGGCAGCCCGCTTGCTGTAGGAGGATGCCGTGAGATGGCCGTATTGACCCAATCTCAGTTCGAGGTGAAACCATGCCACAGTACAACCTGACAGGCCCTGAGCGCGAGATAGTCGTCTCCTGGCTGTTCGAGCAGGTGGGCTATCTCGACGTGGCTATCAACGATGTTGGGGTATCGGCTCGGCAGGCCCTCACAGCGACTCCTAGCCTGGACGTGACGGTGTGGATTCGCACTCAAGTCAAGGGTGTTGGGGTTGACCAGCGCGATTGGGACGCCACAGGCATGGTCTGGTGGATATGGAAGCACAATGGCGTGAACGTGACGCCACCTCAGCGACCGCCTGAGTCAGCACTGTGGGTGGGCATCCTCCAGGAGTGGGCAGCCTCGATAGATCGTGCGTTCCTGCGTGTGGATTCTGTGGCTCGCAATGCTAACACCGTGCCCATCACGGCTGAGGACGGCACAGTTACGACCATGCCATCAGGGACACAGTTGATTCACCAGCGCGGACTATTCGATAAGGTGATTGGAGTGCTGAGCTAGTGGCGCAGCTTGTAGCCCCTAACGCAGACGGAACGGTACAATGGGGGGCTTCGCCATCTGACCCTGGCGCTGGGCTTCGATATTCCATGCTGGATGAAGGCTTTCCTTCGGACGATTCGGGAAGCTTGTGTACTGAGGTTACTGACCTCGAATATATGTGGTTTGAGTGCGGGAATCCCACAGACCCAGGAGTGGATACAGGACACATAATCCGTATCCGTAATCGTAAAAACGATGCAGCCGGTCAGCAACAAGACCATATCTTTAGGATATACAAAGGGAATAATGTCACTCAGATTGCCACAACGACGTTGTCCAATGTAGACGAGGTCTGGACAACCAGAGAGTATACACTCTCGACTGGTGAGGCTGCGAACGTTGATTATAACGACATCGAACTGTACGTTCATCTCGACGAGGTCGGCGGTGGTGCTGGCCGTGTGGCGCATGTCTCAACCTTAGAGTTCGAGTGCCCCGCTGCTGGCGGTGCCTATGTCACCGTGACGCTCTCGGAGTCCATGACGGTGAGCGAGGCCGCTGGCCGAACGCCTACGCGTGTGCTCACCGAGTCCGAGACGGTGAATGCGGCTCTTGTTCGCATTGTCGCCAAGATTGTTGCGGAATCCGAGACGCCAAGCGAAGCCGTTATCCGTGCCATCGCCCATGTCATCCTCGAAAGCCTCACGCCATCTGAGGTGCTGATTGCCTTCAAGTGGCTCCAGGCGCAGATCGCTGAGTCTGTCACCATCTCAGAGGCCGTCGCTAAGATCGTGACCAAGGTATCGACGGAGAGCCTTACCATCAACGAGGCGATGACGAAGTTCGTCCAGAAGGTGGCGCCTGAATCTGTCTCGCTCAATGAAGCGGTAGTTCGCAGCTATGCCAAAGTGCTGTCCGACAGCATCACCGTCACTGATACGCTCAGCACGGCCTTTATCAAGTTCGTCTTCCTGGACGAATCCATAGCCACCTCAGAGACCGTTATCCGCGTTGTGACAAAGGTGCTGGCCGAATCTGAGACGGTGAGCGAAGCAGTCATCCGCAGTTTCAGCAAGGTGCTATCAGAGTCCGTCTCACTCAGCGAAGCCGTGGTTCGTGCTGTCGCTCATATCATCGCCGAGAGCATCACGGTCCAAGAGGCAGTCATCACGGCGCTGACGAAGACCGTCATCCTTGCTGAATCTGTCTCGCTCTCAGAGGCCGTCATACGGGTTGTGACCAAAGTGCTCACGGAGTCTGAAACGGTGTCAGATGCCACCATCCGCGCTGTCTCCAAGGTCATTGCCGAGAGCCTAACACTTGACGATAAGTTGACGTTGACCTACAGCAAGGACGTGGTTGAGACGATCTCGGTGCAAGAGGCGCGTAACTGGGTTATCACGAAGCTCATTGCAGAGGGCGTGACGCCTACCGATGCAACCATCCGCAGCGTGACGAAGGTGCTATCAGAGTCCATCACCGTAAGCGACGACTTCACGGCGACACTCATAGGGGCCTTGGTTGCGATCCTATCAGAGCAGATCACAATCTCAGAGGCTGTGGTGAGGAGCTATCAAAAGCTGGTATCCGAATCCACTACGCCTTCAGAAGCCGTCGTCCGCGTCGTGAGCAAGCTCCTGAGCGAGAGCGAGACGGTTGACGATCGGCTAACGCTCACCGTCACGAAGGCGGCGCTTGAGACGATCTCGATACAGGATACCGTCGCTTGGACAATTCAGAAGGTTATCGGCGAGAACGTTAGCCCTAATGATGCTGTGGTCCGCGCTGTTACCAAGGTGTTGGTTGAATCCATCACGGTCAATGATGATCTGATTGCCACGCTGATCGGCGCTCTTCTTGCCATCCTCTCCGAGCAGGTCACGGTCAACGAGGCTGTTGTGCATAACGTGACAAAGCTCCTCAGCGAGCCGCTCACGCCGTCTGAGGTTGTGGTGCGCCTCACAAGCAAGCTGCTTACGGACTCAATCACCGTCAACGAGGTCGTGCTGTGGGAAGTCGGGAAGGTTGTGAGCGAGACGGTGAGCGTTCAGGACGTTGTGCTCAGGGCCTTCACCAAGGTTGTCAACGAAGCTGTCACTGTCTCCGAGGCGTTGACCCGCTACTACACAAAGATTCTAACGGAGAGCATCAGCGTCATCGCCCTACTTGGTACGCCGTTGATCACGATGCAGGAGATACTGACGATTGTGGACTCCATCGCCGTCCGGCTTCTTGGCCGGCCAGGGCGACTCATGCAGACCGTGAGCACACGGACATTACAGGGACGCGGCTTCGCGTCGACCGAACGGCTCAAGGATGAGGGAGAATTAGAGCCAACGCCGAGGCTAACTGGCGCTTGACAGCAGTCTCGCTCCTGTCTCACTATAGGAGCGATGGCACTACTCCTGCGAGACGCCGAAGAGACAGACAAGCGCCAACGCCACGGCGCATACTTCGATGGCAGTATTACCCTCTGTCGCCTCTACGTCGGCGATGTTGACGCTGCCTACCAGCATGGCTTGCTCGAAACCGCAAGACAGCCTATGAATTGCCAACGCTGCCTGGACGTGCTGCATGGCGCTCTCTAATCTCGTTCGCCTTCGTCTCAATGTACGTGACCCGTATCGTGAGTTCCAGGAGAGCCAACTGGGAAATGGCTCCGCCGTCCATTTCCGCCTTTCGTCTTATCCCGTACTTGCGGCATCCGAGCAGATTTATATCGCTGGAACAGCGCAAACCGATCCCGCCAATTACAGCCTCGATGACGATACGGGCAAACTAACGTTTGTTTCGGCTCCTGGGACTGGGACCGAGATTTTCGCCCGGGGCGAAGCCAGCGTCTTCAGCGACACCGAGCTGAACGATATTATTCTCCAGCAGGGCAACGTGCTGAGTGCCACGCTCCATGTGCTGCGTCTCTTGATGGCGGATCATGCACTGCGCGAGAAATGGCGTGCCGGCGAGCTCGAAAGCGACCCCAGCGTTATCTCACGCAATCTCAAGGACCTCTATGATCTTTGGCTCAAGGACGCACAGGCAGCGGCGATTGACAGCGGTGGCGTTGAGGAGTGGGCGGTGGAGCAGCAATTCTACCGATGATCAAAGAAGTCTGTTCTTGCGGAGCATCGTTTGAGATTGATATAGGTTTGCGTGGCGAAGGAACACTAGCATTCCTTGGAACACATGAAAGATTTACTGAGCTAACGGCATTGCGCACATGGGAGAGAGAGCATGCCTACGCATGTAAAATAATGTATGAGCAGATTGCACCGAGATTAGCACTTATCAAGGAGCATCAAGCAACACGAGATAATGAACGCACAGTGAGGATAGAAAAAGCTCGCAAAAAAAGGCTAGAGAAAGCGCAGGTCGCATGAATATCGCCCGCGTCCGTAACATCGAGCGTGGTCTTGACTCCGTCTTCCGTGAAGCGGGGCAGAACGTGACGTGGTTCAAGTACAGCGGCACGGCGGCTGGTCTGCCTGAGTTTGGCCTTGGC
>Ga0209518_1001760_pt1 | contig 22111 bp, 30 predicted proteins | sample RifGroB1_FD_183993 | JGI IMG/M metagenome (GOLD analysis project Ga0209518, IMG submission 183993) | Groundwater microbial communities from Rifle, Colorado, USA - Groundwater B1 (SPAdes) (version 2) | ecosystem: Environmental > Aquatic > Deep subsurface > Groundwater | place: Rifle, Colorado...
AGTTTCTCGCCGGTCAGGGCGCTATCCATGCTGATCGCCGCGAGAAACTCGTTCATGCCGTTCGCCGTCCGTGGCACCGGCGTCTCGCCGGTGAATGCCGTTGTCGCCGTTGCTCTGCAATCCCGCTCACTGTACCCGCCCCGAATCCCCGATTGCAACCCCCCGAGCCAATCGACAATATTGTCGATTTTCGAGCAGGCCCCGCCCCATCGCCCCGCGAACACCCCTCTCGTAGGTCGGGACTCCAGTCCCGACGCCGTCCATCCGTCGCCGTCCGTGCCTGCGGGTCGCCTGACCCGCGCCGCCGTTGGGAGGGGCCGCATGGCCGCAGGCCATCCGGCCCGCCGTTCATCCGTTGAGGAGGTGGCCGCGATGTCCAACCGCACACCGTGGGAGCAGACGTACTGCACAGCGTGCAAGGCGCCCTTGCCGCCGAAGCGCGCGAACCAGGAGTTCTGCGCGAGATGCGAAGGGCAAGCGAACCTCTGCCTATCCTGCGGAAAGCATCCCGCCGTTGAGGGGTCCTCGCTCTGCCCCGCCTGCGCCGAGCGCATCGCCGCCACGCGCCTGGCGCACGGCGCCACTGCGCCCCAGGAATCCGCCGGTTGGACCCTCGGCCAGCGCATCATGATCGCGGGGCTGTGGCTGACCGGCGGCGGCATCGCATCAGCGATCGCGTTCGGGGCGCTCATGCACGTGCCCGAGGATGTCGTCGTGGCGGGTTGCGTCAGCAGTATCGGCTGGGCCGGCCTGGCCAAGATCGTCTGCTTCGTGCTCGGCCCCCGCTCCGACGAGCCGTAGCGAAAAAAGGGGACACCATCACCATTTCGCAGCCGTCGCGAAGATGGTATGGTGTCCCCTTTGTTTCGCCTGCCGCCGCCCCTCCAAACGGCGTCATAACGCTATAACGCCTTAGCGCCTTGCCTTCATCCGCTCCCCGCCTCTGCCGTTCCGGTCCCCTGTCCCCGCCGTTGCCGTGCCTCGATCATTCGCTTCCACTTCCTCAGCCGATCCTCGCTCAGCACCCGCAGCCACTGCTGCCACGTCCAGCCCCACGCGCCGCCGTGGGCTCCCCGGGTGTGGTCGCGCGGATCGGCATACCCGCGCAACTCCCGCAGCTCGGCGGCCGTCAGAACCATCCCGCTCTCGATCAACTCCTCGAGCCCCATGGGAAGCACCTCGTCCGGATCGAACGACGAGACGCTTCTCGTAGGTCGGGTCTCCAGGCCCGACACCGTCCCCGCCTTCCCGCCGTTCCCGTCACCTGTCACCTGTGACCTGTCACCTGCGAGGTCCTCGGGACCGAGCATGATCTCCCCAAAGAAATACGCCACCGGCACGCGGAACAACCGAGACCAGTCCATGACGCGCTCAACGCTGGCCGGCCTCGTTCCGGTCTCCCACTGCGACACCATTGACGCCGCCACGGAAGGATCGCAGGCTGCCGCCATCGCCGACTGCGAAAGCCCGCGCCCCTTCCGCAGGCGGCGTAGGCGCTCACCTATGGCTTCCGAAAGTTCTTGGGAATCTTCAGCGACAGCTATTGACATGGCCCTCAGTATACGCTATTGTCACCAGCGGTAGCTTACGGTAGTGTAACCCATAGCTCACGGAGCCCACCCACATGCCCACACCCACCAAGCCCTCAGCCCCCGCCGATCGGATCAGCCCGATGGAGATACATCGTCTGTGCGATTCCGCGATCGACGATGCCCGTGATGCCAAGGCCCACAGCAAGGACATCCGGGTCCACAACGAGGCTGACGCGCTCATTCTCGCCGCTCTCACTCGTCTGCGCGCGGCGATAGAGGCTGTCCCTGCATGACCGCCTCGAGCGTCTCGCGACTCTCGTCCCAGAGGACCCGCATGAACCGCGCCCGCCTCCTGATCCGTCGCCGTTGAACTTGCGAACCTGCGAACTTGCCAACCTGACACCGCCGTCCCAGGAGCCCACCCGATGCCCACCGCGCGAACCGAGTTCGACCCCAGCGCCCTCCGCGACTTCAGGCAAGCCCGAGACCTCACCCACGAGGGCCTCGCCCTGTTGCTCAACGTCAACCGCACCGCAGTCACTCAGTGGGAGTCCGGCGACAAGGTGCCTTCCCGCGAGAACCTCTTCGCCCTCGCCGACGTGTTCGGGGTCCGCGTTGATCGTCTCGTCCGCCGCACCAACGGGAAGTCCAGCGGTCGACCCACGCGTCGATCCGTCGCCACCGAACACGCCGCGTAAGCGCGAACTCCCAGCCCGCCCACAGGAGAGCAGCGACGATGACGGCGACGCGAACCGCACCACAACCCACCACCCTTACCCAGCGCATGGACCGTCCAGCAATTCGACGGGGTTCGCGAGAGGTGCTGCGGGGGAGTGCTGCTACCGTTGCGTCAGCTTCGCCGAATGTTACCACGAGTAACGCCGCCCGTCAATCCCCCCCGTCGCCGTCCCAGCCTTCCCGACGCACCGCCGTCCCGCCGATCACCTCTACCACCTCCGAACCTGCGCCTGAATCAGCCTGCACCCTCGCCGCCGATCGTCGGGACGCCACTGCGCCGGACAGCGAAGAAAGGGGACACCATACCATTTCGCCGACGTCTGGCGAAGATGGTGTCCCCTTTTTCGCGCCCCCCCCGCCCGCCTTCCTCACCCTCCAGCAGGCCGCCCACGCGCTCACCGCGCTGGGCCGCGGCGTCGTGACGTACAACCGCCTGTTCCAACTGTTCACCCGCCAGGTCGCCCGCCCGCCCATCAGGGTCTACGTGATGGACATGGGCCGTGGCGCCTCGCCCCGCAACGTGAAGCACATCCGCGCCGAGGACCTCCCGGCCCTCGCCGAGTTCCTCGGCCTCACCGACCCGCCCGCCGTTGACATGCGCTCAGCACTTCGCACTTCGCACTCAGCACTGCCGTCCCCGGAGCCCACCACATGACTCGCACTCAGCAGCGCAAGCCCAACCCCCACGTAGGTCGGGACTCCAGTCCCGACGCCGCCCGCAAAGCCGCGGGCCAAACCCTCGTGGACTGTCACCACGCCCTGGCCGCCCTCGAACTCATCGATGCAGAGCACGAGTTGCCCGAGGACGAGCAGTGCCGCATGGTCCAGGTTTCATCCATCGAGTCCCGTTGCCTCGCGCTCATCGAATCCGCCCTCGCGGTGATCGAGCGCGACGCGGGCCTCGCGCCGCCCACGTCCATCCCCGAGCTCGACGCCCCGACGGTCGCCGATCTGGACCCCTCCTCCCTCGAGGACGGCGACCTCCTGCCCGCCGCCGAGGAGGCGCACCCATGATGCACCCGCGCGCCAACGACGCCGGCGGCGAACCGATCCTGACCCCGACCACTGCCGGCGGCCAGCCCGCCGTGATCCCTCCCCCCCTCTCCGGCACGGAGAGGGGGCCGGGGGGTGAGGCTCCTTCCCCCCGCCTCACCGCCATCGACTTTCTGTACTACCTCTTCGAGGCCCACCGCGACATCGGCCTCCGCATCGAGGACCTGACGGCCTACCACGCGCCGACGCGCTGCCAGATTCGCATCCTGGCGGTCCGCCACGTCGGGCAGCCCGAGACCGCCGATCCCTACCTCTACCACGTCATCCTCCAGGAGATCGACCCGTTCCGCCTGGTGGCCCACGGCCACACCCTCACCGGCGAGACGATCCACTGGATCCCGATGTCCGGCGCCTGCCCCGCGCCGGCTGCCCGGGCGGGCGAGGCCGAAGAAAGGGGACACCATACCATTTCGCCGACGTCTGGCGAAGATGGTGATGGTGTCCCCTTTTTCGCGCCCGCCACACTCACCCCCGCCCTCGGCGGCCCCGAGGAGGGTGCCGTGTCGTTCGTGCCGTTGGGAGGGGCCGCATACCGCGAAGCGGTATCCGGCCCGCCGTCCGCCGTCACCCCTGCCACACCAGGAGCCCACCCATGAGACCGTCTCACCCGTCCGCGTCCGAGAAGATGGCCCTTGGCCTCGTCACCGCAATCGCCTGCCTCGCGGTGATGACCGTCCTACTGCTGTTCTGCGCCGGCAGCTCCCACGCCCAGGCAGTCGCCCCCTCCGACTGCATCTACATCTCGCAGGTGCTGATCGACGGCGTCCCCGAGGCCACTGTGGCCGGCGTGGGTTACGCCTCCTACTCGTCGCCGACGTCCTGGCAGGTCCTCGCCCGCAGCGCCTCGGGTACCTGGTACATGGCCCCTGGCGATCTGCGTCTCAACGCGTTCCAGTACCGGGTCTCCGTCAGCCGCGCAACCTTCACCACCTACGGCGCGCCGACGATGCACTACCTGAGCTGCGCGCTGTGGGGAGGGCGCTGGCATCGCGTTGTCATCCGCGCCACCGCCGTCCCGCCCTGGTAGCCGTCCGCCGTCGCCGTCCCGCTCGCGCCGTCGCCGTCACGGTCACGCCGTCCACAGGAGTCCGCCCACCATGCTCAAAGTGAACCTGATCCAATTCCAGGCCGATACCCCCGAGGAGACGACCGTCTTCGGCGAGGCATTGCAGCGCCTGATGTCAGGGTCCCTCCCCGGCGCCGAGCCCCTCCTCGGCCTCACCGCCCTCCCCGCCGCCTCCGGAACCGCCACCCTCGGCGATCCCGACGCGCCTCCCGCGCTCCCCGCCGCCTCCGCCCCTCGCCCCCTCTCCGGAACGGAGAGGGGGCCGGGGGGTGAGGCCGCCGTTCCGTTGACGTCCGCTGGGACCGCCGGCGTCTCGCCGGCTGAGGTGGCGGGCGGTGAGCCGTCCGTGCCCGCGAGCCCTGTCCCGCCACCGCGGGATCGCCCGCCCCGCAAAGGCCGTCGCGTTGTTGGAGGGGCCGCATCGCATAGCGATCCGGCCCGCCGCCCCGCGAAGCGGGGTCCCGCGACCGCGGGATCGCCTTCCGCCGCCACGCCGTCCAACCCCCACGCCTGTCCCTCGCCGGGCTGCGCCTTCTCCTCCGGCACCCAGGCCGGCCTCACCCGCCACCGGAACCAGCAGCACGGCGAGCCCGCCACCACTGCCGGCAAGGGCGCCGGCGCTCCCGGCGACGCCTCACGCGGTACGCCGACCAAGGCGGCTGGGGCGTTCGTGTGTGCAATCTGCCTGAAAACGTTCGCGAGGCGCGGAGACCTCGAGCGCCATCGAACGATGGCGCACACGCGCCACACGCCGGGGACGCGCACGCCGCGCGCGCCGACATTGCCGGACGCGCCCGCCTTCGACCCGATCGAGATCCCGCCGCTCGACGACGACGCCGACCCGCTCGGGGGTGACGAGGAGTGAACCCGCTCCTGACTCCCTACCTCCTCAACCAGCTCGAACCCGACCTGCGCGCCTGCCTGGCGGTCGTGCCGGTCCCGGTCTGCAGTCGCCGCCTGGTGGATGTCCGTAACGACCTGCTGTGCAGCGGCCTGGGATCATCGCCGCCCGTCTCGTCCAGGCCGTGACGCAGTTCATCTTCACCCGCCTGACGACGTTCTCGCTGGCCGAGTGCTACGGCCACCCGAACTGAGGACGGCAGCACTGAGCATCGAGCATTGAGCAGTCAGGAGAACGACAGTGCGCACCTACCGCTACCGGCTGGAGTTCCAGGCCCCTGATGACGCTGCGGCGTCTCGGCTGGTGGGCGCGCTGAACAGCGTGATCTCGGCCGCCTCGCGCGTCGAGATCCAACTGCCCCTGGGCCTCACCGCCGTAGACGCCGATCTACCGTATGCCGTCCGCAAAGCCCTACCCAAGCGCCGCCGCAAATCGTCCGCGTAGGACGGGCTCCAGCCCCGATTCCGTAGCCGTATGCTCAATGCTCGATGCTCAATACTCACTCCAGAGAACCGCCATGTCCGACGTCACTCCATCCCAACTCCACCGCTACCTGATGGCCCACGCCGTGGGCCGGGCGAACGCCGTGCCATCCGGCGTCATCCAGGAGGCCCTGGGTCTCGGAGCCTCCGCGCTCCGCGAGATGCTCCACGCGCTGCGGGTCGAGGGGACGCTGATCGGGTCGTCGATGTCCTCCACCGCCGGGGGCTACTACATCCCGGCCGATTACGACGAGGCCTACGAGGGCGTGCAGCACCTCAAGTCGCGCATCCGCGAGCTGTCCCGCGCCTACGCGGGCCAGGTGCGGGCGATCAAGCGCCAGCACCCCTCCTCACCTCCCAGGCAGCTCTCGCCGTCCAAGCCTCCCGTCCAGCATCTGCTGTTCGACCTGCCCAACCCGCGCGGCGCGCCAACCATCGCCGTGTAGCCCGCCGTGGCCGGGTTGCCGTCGCCGTATGCTCAATGCTCAATGCTCAATGCCGCCGTCAGAGGGTTCACATGCCCACACTGTCCCGCACCGAGGAGACCCGTCTGCAGGTCCTGCATGAGATTCGCCTGCGGCCGTCGCTCCGCCGGCCGGGCATCTCGCGCTTCGAGCGCGGCGACCTGATCACGCGGATTGCCGAGCGCTGCGGCTGCTCCGAGAAGACCGTCCGGCGAGTGTTGGCGGATGACCGGCCAGCTACCGAGCGGGGGAAGCGGACGGGGCGAGCGGACGCCGGCCGGATGCGCGTGTTGCCCGAGCCGCTGCGGGGGCAGGTGGAGGCTCGCGTCCGCGAGCTGCTGTCTCAGACGCGGCTGCTGTTCGCGGCCCCGCGCGGGAAGACCCCGCGCACGACGATCAGCGATGCCGAGGTCTGCCGGCAGTTGTACCACGAGTTCCCTGCGCTCGAGGAGCTGCTGCCCCGCGAGCTGGAGACGGGCGACCGGCTGCCGTACAACCGTTCGCTCTACCACGCCGTCAACCGCTTCACCGCCGCGATCCGCGAGGCCGACCGGCCGCGCCGCGGCGCTTCGGTCCGCATCGAGGCTCCGCACATCAACTACCAGTGGGTGAAGGACGAGACGGTGACGGATTTTTTCCTGCAGCCCGGGCCGGGGGAGTCCACTCCGCAGCGGGCGTGGCTGTCGGTGGTAGAGGACGAGTTCAGCCGCGCGATCGTCTTCGCGCACCACGTGCGCAACGCCCACCGCGCGAGCTACTCCGACCTGATGATCCGCGCGATCGGGCGCAAGCCGACCGACGCGGGCTGGCCGATGTGCGGAGTGCCTCAGCAGCTCCGGTACGACGTGAACTTCGTCGATTTCTCGGCCCATGCGAAGCGCTGCATGGCCGACCTGGGGATCCAGCCGAACCCCTGCCAGGGGATGCAGCCCCAGAGCAAGGGCAAGGTCGAGCGGATCATCGGCACGATCAAGCGCGGGCTCCATCCTCTCCTGCCCGGTTACTGCGGCGCTGCGAACACCGGCGACGAGGCGATCACGCCCGGCGCCGACTTCATCTGTCGCAGCGAAGAAAGGGGACACCGCGGAAAGAACGGGGACACCATACCATCTTCGCCGACGTCGCGAAATGGTGATGGTGTCCCCGTTTTTCCGGATGGCATGGTGTCCCCTTTTTCGGCCGACTCCGGCCTCTGGTACGACCCCCGCTCCAACCTCCCGCTCCTCACGCTCGAGGAGGCGGACGCCGCCCTGCACGCCTGGATCGCCGAGTACCACCGGACGGTCCACGGGTCCCTGGGCTGCTCGCCGCGAACGGCCTGGGCCAACAGCGCGTCGGCGAACGTGGGGCTTGTGCGGGTGCCTACCGATCAACAGTTGTTCGAGACGTTCCTGATCCAGGCCGACGACACGGGGCACGGGCCCGGGGGACGGGTGGTGGCGGCCCAGCAGGTCCGCGCGCACGGCCTGACGTTCCAGGCCGAGTGGCTGGGGGACTATGAGGGGATGGTGCTGGACGTGAGGTACAAGCCCACGGACCCGAGTCGGGTGTGGGTGTTCGAGCGGGGGCGGCTGTTGGACGAGGTTCCGCTGCTGCCGACGATTGTGTTGGGCGAGGGCATCGACTGGAGCGACGCGGAGCGCATGATTCGCGATCGCAAGCGCGCCGACAAGGCCGCCCGGGCGGATCGCCGCGCCGCGCAGGCCGGCCTCCACCTCCACGCGCCATTGGCCGCCCGCCTGGCCGGAAAGAACGGGGACACCATACCATCTTCGCCGACGTCGCGAAATGGTGATGGTGTCCCCGTTCTCCCGGCCCCCGACGCCGTCCCCTGGCAGCCTCCCTCCTCTGCCGATGACGAGAAGCTCGCCCAGGTCACGATCGGCGGCATACCGCTCCGCCGCGCCGCCGGCGGGTAGCCGTTGGAGGGGCCGCATGGCGCAGCCATCCGGCCCGCCGTTCAGGAGAACCGCCATGTTCGACTTCATGTTCGGCCTCTGGTTGGCCTTGCGCGAGTGGGCCTCACAGACTCGCGAGTGCGGCCGGCTGCACCGCCAGTGGGCTGAGGTCAAGCGCGCCAACCGCCAGTACCGCGATGTAGCACGGGCGGCCCGCCCGTGAAAGCTGTGGTCGCCGTCTGCCGCCGCCGTGATGCTCAATGCTCAATGCTCAATACTCACTCCCGAGGTGTTCCGTGCCCACCAAAACCATCCACAACATCCAGCCCTACCGGGAAACGCTGACCGCGTTCGACAACGCGGCCCTGGCGTCCGGTGACCAGTGCCTCTCGGTGATCTCGTCCCCCGCCGGCGCGGGCAAGTCGTTCTGCGCCCGCGAGTTCGCCGAGCGCCATCCCGAGCACCTGTTGGTGCACTGCCCGCCCAAGTGCCTGCTGACTTCGCCCCGCGCGTTGCTCGACGTGATCGCGCGCCCGTTGGGGATCGCGGTCGGGACGCAGAGCCGTCCGCGCGAGCTGACCGAGGCGATCATCGAGGTCCTGGCCGCCCGCCGCGGGCTCCTGATGGTGGACGAGAGCGAGGAGCTGACGACGCCGATTGCCAACCTCGTGCGCTACATCGCCGAGCGATCGGGCCGGCCGGCGTGCTTCATCGGCGCGCCGCGGATCAAAGAGGTGCTGCTCCGCCACGAGCCTTTGTCTACCCGGGTCGGCTTCCGCTACGACGTCCGGGCGATCACGGTGGCGGACCTGCAGACGATGTTCCCGCAGACCTACATCAAAGAGGCCTACGAGGAGATCGTGCGCGTCACGCGGGGCAACCTGCGCCTGGTGTTCCAGCTCTGGCCGAAGCTGGCCGAAGCGAAGCGCGACCTCGGCCGGGACGGTGTTGACCAGACCACCGTCCGCGCGATCGCCGACGAGTTCCTGCTCATCCGCGCCGCCTAGTGGCACGCGCGGCTCGCCCGTGAGGGCTGTGGGCCGTTGTAGGGGCGGACCAACGTGTCCGCCCGCCGTTCCCAGGAGACCACCATGCCAGACAGCAACGGTCCAGAGTCCATCGTTCATAGCCCGCCGCTCGAGGAAATCGTCCTCCGGGGAATCCCGCGCCTCGATGGCGCCATGCTGGACCTGTGGGGCGAGTTTCTGCGGCAGGACGAGAAGTGGGGCCGCCAGGACCACGACGACCTTACCTGGGCCGCCATCCTGCTCGAGGAGATCGACGAGGCCTGCTCGGCCATCGACGAGGACAACACCGCCCTCGGCAGCGAGGGCACCGCGGGGATCGCCTGGGCACTGGCCCATGCGCGGACCGGCGGCGGCTGTGCCCGTGATTACCTCGCCGACATCCGGGGTGAGCGGAATCCGGAGAGGCCCGCGCCCGACCTGTCCCCCTCCGCCCTCCGCACCGAACTGATCCAGGTCGCCGCCGTCGCCATCCAATGGGCCGCCTGCATCTCCCGCCGTTCGGCGCCGCCGAGTGAACCGGCTGAGGTTCCGTAGCCTGCGTCACCGCAAGCCGGAACCTCGGCCCGCCGTGCCGTCTTCCGTGTATTCCGTGTATTCCGTGGTCATCTCAGCCGTTGGAGCGTCCCATGCCCACCCAACCTCAACTCAAGCGCCTCTTCGCCCTGGCCCGCAACGCGGGGATCTCGCCCGACGATCTGAAGGCGATCGTGGCCGACCGCTACGGCCACGCCTCCCGCCGCGATCTGTCCGACGCGGAGTACGAGGACCTCTGCGTGCACCTGCAGGACGCCGCCGGGTCGCGCTCCCAGGCGTCGGGCCGCCTGCGCGCGGGCGAGCTGGCGAACGAGATGGAGATCCTGGCCTTCCTGCAGACCGAGGGCCTGCCCTGGGCGAAAAAGGGGACACCATCACTTTCTTCGCCGACGTCTGGCGAAAAAGTATGGTGTCCCCTTTCTTCGCCCTGCCCGCCCTGCACCGAGCTCGACTTCGCCCACGCGGTCACGATCCTCAACGACTTCCGCCTGTACCGTTCGAGCTACAAGCGGTTCTCGATCCGCGACGCCCGCCGCTGCCTTGCTACCTGGGGTGAGTACCCGTTGTGGGTGTGGAGGCGCGCCGCCGAGGTCTGGCTTTCGCACTACCGCACGAAGAACGAGCGCTACTTCGCGGGCATCCTCAAGCACACGCTGGCCGACGCCCGCCGCGCCGCGTAACGGCGGTTCGCAGGTTACAGGTTACAGGTTCAACGACATGGTCCTGGTCAGCGATGTGATCGACGTTGAGAGCGAGGGAATCGTCCTGGACGGTGCCTGCGCCTGCGGCGCATTCCGCTGGGACTGGTTCCCTGAGTGCTGGCGAGACCAGTTCGGCCAACAGATCCGCCACATGCCACACGCCTGCCTCGACTGCGGCGCGCTGCTCTACGGCGAGGGCTCCATCCGCTTCGGCGAGCGACTGTTCCCGTAGGGGCGGACCAACGTGTCCGCCCGCCGTTGGAGGGGCCGCATGGCCGCAGGCCATCCGGCCCGCCGTCCAAACCAGGGCCCGAGCCCACCACACAGAGAGAGGTGCTACCATGCCCAAGCCCGCCAAGCCCGCCGAGCCGGATCCCCCTCGTTTCCTGTCCTGGGACGAGGTCAGCGCCGCCGGCAAGGAGGTCATCGACCTGGACAACTCCGCCGCGCAGCTCCAGGCCGAGCTCGACAAGGCCGCCGCCGCGCTCACGGCCGAGTACGAGCCGCGCATCTCCGAGTTGGTGAAGCAGTCCGACCTGGTCAAGACGGGAATGCGGGTCTTCACCGACGCTCACCGTCGCGAGTTCCCCCCGGGCGCGAAGAGCCGGGCGCTCACGCACTGTACCGTGGGCTACCGGGATCGGCCGGCGGCCGTCGAGTTCCTGCTGAAGAAGGCGGAGGACGTGATCTCTGCCATTCGCGAAGCGGGGTTCGGCCGCTTCATCAAGACGCCGCCGCCCAAGCCGGCCGTGGACAAGGCGGCGATCAAGACGGCCGCCGAGGCCGGCGAAATCGACGCCGCCACGCTGAAGGGCATGGGCGTGAAGATCGTCCAGGCCGAGGACTTCTACGTGGCGGTGAACACGTCGCCCGTCGTCGTCAACTGAGGTTACCCCTCTCCGGAACGGAGAGGGGCCAGGGGTGAGGCATCATGGCCGTCCAACGCAGCACGCTGAAGGGCAAGCCGAAAGCAAAGAAGCCGCCGAAGCCCGCGCCCCCCGCGCCTGCGGCTTCCGCGAAGCCGCGTGCCGCGCCGTCCCGCCGTCCCCCCTCTCCGGCACGGAGAGGGGGGCAGGGGGGTGAGGCCAAGCCGTCCCCCAAGCCCTTCGACCGCACCTGTCTCGGGCGCGGGCGGTCGAGGCGGGCGGAGCTCATCCACGAGCAATCGACCGTGGAGCTACCCTCGCTGCCGCTGGAGCGGCGCTGCAAGGTCTGCCGACTGGCGATGACGGGGCAGACGGGGCACGAGGCGTGGAACTTCATCAACATCAACCTCATGGGCGGCGTGGCGATCGCGACCGTCCACGAGTGGGTGCGCGAGCAGAAGCTCGCCATCTCCGGCAAGTCGCTCCAGCGTCACCGCGACGGGCACCTCCAGGAGTGGATTGACAACACGATCCGCTACCAGAGCATCCTCGGCGTGATGTCCTGGTTCCTGGGCAACCTCGACTCGCTCGACCTGGCCGAGAAGGCCATCATGCAGAACGGCGTCCTCCTCCAGAGCCTTTTCCTGGGGCTGGGCATCCTGAAGCCCGATGACGCCGAGATCACCGACGAGGAGCGCTCGACGATCCTGCAGCGCCTCCAGAACCCCGCCGTGATCGGCATGATGGCCGAGCAGCGCCGCAACGCGCTCGCCCTGGCCTCCATCCGCGCCACCAAGGCCGGCGTCGCGCGGACCGACAAGGCGGTCCAGAAGGCCGAGGTGGAGATCGCCATGCTCGATGACGACTACTCCGCCGGCGCCCTGGAGACGTTCATGGGCGTCCTGAAGAAGCTCTGCAAGCCCTGCCAGGCCATCATTCGCGCGGACCTCGGCGACCCGACCGCCGCGCAGTAGCCGTAGTGTCTCCCCCTTCTGAAGGCAGGGGGCCGGGGGGGTAGGAGCCGTAGCCGTCAGCTTTCGTGTATTTCGTGTATTCCGTGGTGATCGCCATGCCGTTGCCCACTCCATCCAAAGCCAAGCTGCGCACCGCCCTCCGCGGCAGGCCGGATTCCGGATTCCCGGACTCCGAGCTGGAGTTCTTCGCCAAGCACGTCCACGTCCGCTGCGGCAGCCAGGGCTGGCGGCTGTGGACGCTGGAGGGCCATGAGTTCATGGCCCTGCTGGTGGTGGACGACACCCGCCAGACGGTGATGCAGAAGTCGACGCAGCTTGGGATTTCCACGCTGGAGATCGGGAAGGCGCTCTACCGCTGCTGCCGCCTGCGCCTGGTCGGCGGCTACTACATCACCAACGCGAACTTCGTCCGCAAGTTCGTGTCGTCCACGGTTGACCCCGTCATCGACAAGGACCCGCTGATCGCCCAGTTCGTGGTCGAGGGCGACCCATACGCCGATCTGTCCGAGTGGGCGCGGAAGCGGAAAAAAGGCGCCGACACCACGCAGCTCAAGCGGTTCGGCGACATCCCCCTCTGGTTCCTGGGGGTCCAGACCTACCAGGACGTGTCCTCCGTGGACATGGATCACATCGGCCTGGACGAGTTCGACGAGCTGGACGAGGCGCTGGCCGAGGACATCCCCGACCGCATCATGCACTCTGACTACAAGCGCCGGAGCGTCTTCTGCAAGCCCTCCGTGCCCGACTTCGGCATCAACGCCGAGTATCTCGCCAGCGACCAGAAGCGGTTCATGCTCCGCTGCGCCAACTGCGGCAAGTGGACCAACCTCGAGGACGCCTTCCCCGCCTGCCTCTTCCCCCGCGAACAAAGGGGACACCATACCAATTCATCCGTCCGAATTGGTGTCCCCTTTGGCGCGGGGTCCTCCTTCCGTTTCGGCTGCCCCCTCTGCGGCGGAGGACGGCTCCCGTACCTCGATGGCCCCCGCACCGTCCGCTTCCACCAGACCCGCCGCGATGGGCTGCCGGCCCGTCAGCCCTCGATCCTGGACGCCTCCGGCCGGATCTGCGCGCGGTGGGAGGCCGCCTTCCCCGACCGGCCGATCTCGGGGTACCGAATCAGCCAGATGTACGGGCCGTTCACCTCGGCTGACGACGTGGCCGCCGACTGGAAGAAGTCCGAGAAGAGCGACGTGGCCCGGGGCCGGTTCACCCGCTCCGTTGGCGGCCAGCCCTACGCCGCCGACCGCCAGCCGATCACCGCGGCCGTGTTCGACGCCGCCTGCAACCCGAGCGTCCGCCGCCTGCTTCACCAGGAGCCCGCCCTGCTCCGCACGGCCGTCGCGATCTGGGCGGGCATCGACCTCGGCAAGACGCACTGGCTGTGGGTGCTGGCCGAGTTCCCCGATGGCCTGATCCAGACCGTCTGGTTCGAGGAGTGCCACGACGACGACGTGTTGGCCGACCGGCTCCGCCGGTTCGGGGTCCATGCCTTCTGCATCGACGCCGGCGCCGAGACCCACACTGCGAAGCGCCTGGTCAAGCAGTTCCCGCACCGGGGGGTCCTGACCCGCTGGAGCGACACACAGCTCCAGGGCGTGGTCGGGGAAGAGATCGACGGGCTGGATGTCTTCCACACGCTGAAGGTCCCGCGCACCGAATCGCTCGACGAGATGTGCTCGCTCATCCGCCGCGAGGGCGACGACGGCCCACGGCTGCGGCTGCCCAATGTCCTCTGCGAGGAGATGGACGTGGCCCGCCGCCACTTCCTCAAGCTCGTGAAGAAAGACAAGGACGAGGATGCGCGCCAGCCCTACCGCGACGGGGTTGAGAACCATCTGGCCTGCGCGTGCTGCTACGCGACGCTCATCCGCAAGTGGGGCGAGAACCTGCATGTGGGGCCCGTGGCCGACCTGACGGGTCTCAAACTGTCCATCCCGCGCACGCCGCTACCCAGCCCCTGGGGGGACTGACATGACCCGCCGCCGTTCAACCGGAGAGACTGTCCTCGGCCTCGCGCTCCTGGTGACGTTCATCGCCGTCTGGTACTGCGTCATCGCGCAGTGGCCCGCCATCTCTGCCAGCCCGGCGCTCGACGTGTCCGGCCCGACGCTCGAAAGTGGCAGGGGCGAAAAAGGGGACACCATACCATTTCATCCGTCCGAAATGGTGATGGTGTCCCCTTTCTTCGCCCCTGCGCCCCATGCGGCCCCTCCAACCGTCATCGGCCACTGGCCGTAGCCGTCTTCGTGCTGCTTCGTGCGCTTCGTGTCTTCGTGTTTCAGGCGTTCCGTTCCGTGATGTGAGGTGTCCCGTGCCGTTAGCCGACGCCATCGACCAACTCATCTCCCGCACCGCGCCGACCCTGGTGACGCGCTCGTTCCAGCGCGCCTGGGACGCGGCGGCGCCGGTCGATGAGTACCCGCTGGCGCAGATCATCGAGCGGCTGGACTCCCGCGTGTGCCCGCTCTGTCGGGCGCTCCACGGGAGGATCATCCGGCGGGACGATCCCCAGTTCGCGCGCTGGCGCCTGGGCAGCCACATCAACTGCCGCCGCGTCATGGCCTGGATCCACCGGTCCGAGACCGACCACACCGGCCAGCCGACGCAGCCGACGTTCCCGGCGGGCAGCGACGTGCTCCACACCGACGCCAAGGGCCGGTCGTTCACGCTCGACCAGCTCACGGAGAAGCACGGCCACTTCGTCCGCGACCCGCAGAAGTATGCGGCCCTGCGCACGCCGGTCCGGCCGACCGGCCGCGACTTCATCGCGTACCGCAAGCCGCTGCCCGGCGGCGGGCTGGCTCCGCACGTGACGCTGCGGTTTCGCGACGGAATGCCCAAGTGGGCGGTCCGCCAGACGCTGCAGAGCATGGGCCAGGGGTTCACGGACCTGTACGGGCTGCCGATCCCTGGCGACCGCGAGCTGGCGGTGCAGATGCTCTGGCACGCGGGCCGCAGCGGCCTGTTCTCCAACCTGTCCGCCATCGCGCGCATCCGCTCCGGGGCCTGGCCGGCTGCCGCGCTCACGCCGGAGGACCTGGCGCTGGTGCCTTCGCTCCTCCTGTCCGATCCCGAGACGCACTTCGTGACGTCCCAAACCGGAAGCCGCACCGAGTGGGTGTTGCACAACCCCTCGATCACGCTGCCCGACGGCCGCGTGGTCGAGGACCCATCCGCCTTCTACTCGCCCGCCGCTGGCGAGTTCACAGACATCGCGCGCCTGCCGTCATAGGAGCACCGTTGTGGGACGGGCTTCAGCCCCGATGCCATAGCTGTATGCTCAGTGCTCGATACTCAATGCTCGCTACCGAGGTCGTCCCATGTACACCACCGTCGCCGCCGTGAAAGCCGAGTTCCCCAAGCTGAAGACCTGGGGCGAGGGCTCCGCGCCGACTGATCCTCAGATCACGGCCATGATCGAGCAGGCCGACGCGCGGATCGACGGCTACTGCGCGGGTCGGTATGCGACCCCCCTCGATCCGGTGCCTGACACGGTCGAGGAGATCAGCCGGTACCTGGTGGCGGCGCGCATCATGGAGCGACTGTGGCCGGACACGCCGGAGGCCGCACAGGCGAAGCTCAAGCAGGCCACGAGCCTCCTCGCCGACATCGCGACGGGGAAGCTGAAGCTGGTGGCCCAGGGCGTGGGCGAGTCCGCCACCGAGGCCGGCGCCGACGCGGGCCCGCTCTACGCGCTCCCCACCGGCGACCCGACCTTCAGCATGGAGGATGACTGGTGAGCGACGGCAGGAGTGAGCATCGAGCATTGAGCACCGAGCATCGTGGCATGGGCGTCTCGCCCATGAGGGCCGCGGTGCCGTCCGCCGTTCCCGTGCCTGCGGGTCGCCCGACCCGCGCCGTAGGCGAAGAAAGGGGACACCACGGAAAGAACGGGGACACCATACCATCTTCGCCGACGTCGCGAAATGGTGATGGTGTCCCCGTTCTTCCGGATGGTATGGTGTCCCCTTTTTCGCCCGACCCCCTCCGCCTCCTCAAATCCGCCCTCTGCAACCTCCTCTGGCCCACGGGGGGCGGCTGTCTGTACGGCCACGGCTGCACCGCCGAGATCCGTGTCGCGAACGACGAACAGCTCCGCGCGTTGCTCGACCACTTCGGCCAGGAGCGCCTCCTCGAGCTGACCGTTCGCATCCGCACCGAGGTGGTCGGGATGTCCGGCTACCAGTGGCGCAGCTACATCGGCTACATGAAGCGCCTCCGCGACCTCATGCACCAGGAGCGCCAGTCGCCGACCGCGGCTCGCGCCGGTCGGGCTTCCGGCCCGACACCCGAGCAGTCCATGGGCCGGCAGCTCTCGGCCCAGGCCGAGCAGTCCCGCACCGCCGCCGAGGCCGCCGCCGCGCGCTTCGACGCCCTGCCCGACGCCGAGCAGGTCGCCCTGATGAAGGAGGCCCGCCGTTCCAACCTGGCGCTGCGCAACCGCGCCTACGACTCCCCCATCCTCCGCGCCGCCGCGATCGCGCTCATGCCCGCCGCAGGCGAAGACAGGGGACACCGCGGAAAGAACGGGGACACCATACCATCTTCGCCGACGTCGCGAAATGGTGATGGTGTCCCCGTTTTTCCGGATGGTATGGTGTCCCCCTTTTCGCCCACATCACCTGCCTCCGGAGCCCACCATGCCTGACTGCCCGCCCGTACCCGAGATCATCGCCGTGACCCGTGCCATGTGCCGCCAGCACGGAATCCCGCTGGCGCTCGAAGAACTCTGCGTCGAACGTATGAGGAATGGCCTGGACCGTTACGGGGAGACGATGTTCAGCAACGCCAACCCGAGGGCCTGGCTCCGCGAGATCCTCGAGGAGCTGATCGACGCCTTCAACACGGGCGGTCCACTCCGCGCCTGCCGGTGCGAGACGCCCATCGGCGTGCCGCGCACCGCCGAAGCCCTCCTCTCCGTCTGGGCCGCCTACCAGGCCGCGCCCGCAAGCGAAGAAAGGGGACACCGCGGAAAGAACGGGGACACCATACCATCTTCGCCGACGTCGCGAAATGGTGATGGTGTCCCCGTTTTTCCGGATGGCATGGTGGCCCCTGTTTCGCCCACCGCCCCGCCGGAGGTGGCGCAGCCATGAACCTCGTCCTCTCCGACCACCGCTTCCTCCACACCACGCCGGGGTTCTCCGCCGCGGACCTGCTCCGGCGGATCGGCTCCCCGCGCCTGCGGGACATGCCGTTGCTCCCCGACTGGATCGACTCCGCCGCCGACGCCGCCGGCATCTCGCGCGAACTGCTCTGCTGCATCGCGCAGAAGGAGCAGTCCGCGCTCACCCTCCCCTCCCTCTCCGCCCACGCCCTGGCGGACTTCTGCGGCTACGACGGCGGCGACGGTATCCCCCAGCCCGGGAGCGAGGGCCCCGAGGAGCAGCTCCGCCACGCCGCGCGCGGCCTCCGCTACCTGTTCAATATGGCTCCCCTGGTCTCTCAGAGCCCGTGGACGGCAGTCGTCGGGGTCCCGTTCCGTGGAATCTGCACCCCCGCGAACCAGGCTACCGCGGTGCTCTACAGCTACACGCCGTCTGTCCACGACAAGACTCACCTCCTCGCCATCTGGCGGGAGTTCGATCTCGGCGACCCGCTCGCCACTAATGAGGAGACCTCACCCATGATCGGTTTCGCTTCGCTCCACCCGCACACCGTCAAGCGCTTGCAGGCCGTGGGCATCTCTGACGGCCAGATACTCCAGGGCGTGGCGACCACCGACTCCAAGCCAGGGCATCCCAGCGCCGGCACGCACGACAGCGTCGGGCGCTACCAGGACCGCCGGTTCGGCCACTGCATCGACGTCCGCACCTCGTTCGGCTTCACCCGCGCGCATTTCGACGCCCTGGTCAAACAGGGCTTCGCGCCTTTCGCGCGCGAGGGCTGGTCTACCGGCGACCACTGGCATGTGATCGACGCCTCCGGCCTGCCGTCCGACAACGGCCGCCCCGACCACCTGCAGGTGGTCAACAACCAACTCAAGGAGTGGGTGCGCGGCGGCGACGGCCTGGTCGGAACCGAGCCCATGCCCGACCGTTGGCGCCCGACCCAGTCCCAGGCCGCTTTCATCGCCAAGGTCTGGATCACGCACACGGACTTCGTCCTCGCCGGCGATCTCATGGTCGTCGATCCCGCCGGCAACGCCATCGACTGTCACCCCGCCGTGACCAACGGGGTGACCCGCGTCGACCTCCGCGAGGTCGCCGAGGCCCTGGGCTACGAGGCGCATTACCGTGTGATGCCCCAGGGCCCGCGCATCTACCTCAAGCCGTTTGGAGGGGCCGCATAGCCCGTAGGGCTATCCGGCCCGCCGTTGTGGGAGGGGCTTCAGCCCCGACTGTTGCCGTCGCCGTCGGCGTCGCCGTAATGCTCAGTGCTCAATACTCAGTGCTCGGTGCTGCCTGCCATGCCGTACAACGTCTCGTTAGAGTGGTCCATCGCCGGCCACGTCCAGTTCCGCCGCCCCTTCGTGGACCTGGACCGCCGGTTCCGCGACCTGCGGCCGGCCTTCCGCGACATGATGGACGTGGTGGAGGACGAGACGCGCCACCAGTTCGACGTCGAGGGCGATCCGCCGTGGGCCGCGCTGAACGAGCAGTATGCCGCCCGCAAGCTCGCGAAGCACGGCCACCAGACGAAGCTGATCGTGACGGCCGCGCTCGCATTGTCCCTGATCGAGCGCTGGGCCCCGGGGTCCATCGCGCGCATCTCGAAGCTGGAGATGGCGCGCGGGACCGCGCTCCAAGTCGGCAAGTCGAAGGGGTGGAACCTGGGGCTGATCCACCAGCTCTCGGCTCCGCGCGTCGGCCAGCACGGGATCCCCGCCCGCCCGATGATGGTCGTGCGCCCCGAGGCGCAGACGAAGCTGACAACAATCCTGTCCGACTACCTCTGGGAAGAGGCGTCCGCCATCTTCTCCGAGATGCCGTAGCCGTTGGCCCACCGTTGGAGGGGCCGCATGGCCGCAGGCCATCCGGCCCGCCGTATCCGTCGTAGGTCGGGTCTCCAGGCCCGACGCCTTTGTAGAGGCCATTCTCCCCTCTCCTTCAGGAGAGGGGCCTGGGGTGAGGCAAAACACCATGCCTTCCGCCACTTGGCGCACCGTCCGCGCCGCGATCATCTCGATCCTGCAGGAGCACCTGAACGCAGCACTCGAGTCCCTGGACGCCGCGCCGCTCAGCACCGAGCTGATCTGTGCGGACGACCAGGTCGCCGGGTACGACGATTCGGTGCTGGTGACCTACCAGAACCAGGCCCACGGGGATCGTCACGACGGCTGGGCCAACTCGGAGCTGCACTACGCCGTGCACGTGCTTCGCGCCGGCGGGGATGCCGAGACCGCCATGTCCCTGGCGGCCGATACCGAGGCGGCCGTCTGCCGGGTGCTCAACGGCCACCTCGACCTGGACAACGCGGTCCAGGCGGTCGGGATCGGGACCTCGATCCCGCTGCGACCTACCGAGCCCGGGGGCGTATTCTGCCAGCGGTTTGACATCCCGGTGGCCTGCCGTGTCTCGCTCGCGATCGACGAGTCCGGCCTCCACCCGGACGTTTAGCCGTCCGTGCCTGCGGGTCGCCCGACCCGCGACGTTGACGCAGATGGAAACGACGGAAGGCGCTGTCCCTTCCGTGTGTTTCGTGTATTCCGTGGTCATCCGCCGTTGCCGTGCCGGAGGTCTACCATGCCTCGCACCCGCAAGCCAACCGCCGCTCCCGTTCAGCCCGTCGCCCCGACCGGCGAACTCGGGCTCACCGGCCTGAAGGCCGTGGGCGGCATGATCTACGAGGAGCACAACCCGCGGCTGGCCGGCAAGCTGGCGCTGGAGGCCTACGAGAAGATGCTGGCCGCCGACGACCAGGTGGCCGCCATCCACTCGGCGATCACGCTGCCGATCCTGGCCGCGATGCCCGAGGTGCAAGCCGCCAACGATGGCGCGGGCGCCGTCGATCAGGAAGCCGCTGAACTCGTCCGCACCAACCTGCTCAAGGGCATGGTGCAGACGTGGGATGAGCTGTTGGACGACGCCCTCATGGGCGTCATGTATGGCCATGCCGTCGCTGAGAAGGTCTGGGCGGAGCGCGACGGCTACATCATGCTCCAGAAGCTCGCGCCCCGGCACCAACGCACGATCTCGAAGTGGGGCTTCGACCGCTCCGGCGTCGTGACCGGCCTCTACCAGTCCGGCCAGGACGGGCTCGGCGAGTATCACACCGACCTGTTCATCCCGGCCGACCGCTTCGTGCTCTTCTCCTGGCGCGGGCGCGCCGGCAACCCCGAGGGGCGGGCCCTGTTTCGCTCGATGTACCGCGCCTGGTTCCAGAAGGACCTCCTCTGGAAGGTCCTGATGATCGGGCTCGAGCGCATGTGGCTTGGGCTCCCCGTCGCCAAGGAGCCCGAGCGCGGCGATACCGAGAAGGCCAAGGCCAACCGCGAGGTGATGCTGACCCTGCTGACTCAGGTGCGCGCCGGCGAGCAGGCGGGAATCATCCTGCCGTCCGGCTGGGAGCTGGACACCGCCCTGGCCCAGGAGCGGACGGGGACCGACATCATCATCAAGGTCCTGCAGATGCTGGACACGGGGATGGCCCGCTCCGCTCTGGCGGAGTTCCTCATGCTGGGTTCCACCGATGTGGGGGCGAAGGCCGTCGCCGATCCGCAGCTCGAGCTGTTCCTGACCGCCCTCAACGGCATTTCGAGTTGGGTCTGCGAGGCGCTGAACCGCTACGTGATCGAGCCGCTCTGCCGCTACAACTTCCCGGGGCTGGACGCTTTCCCCGAGATCGTCATCCCCCACGTCGGCGCGAACCTGAAGCTCGCCCAGCTCGGCGACGCGCTCTCCAAGCTGGCTGGCACCGACTTCATCATACCGGAGCAGCCCGTGGTCGAGTATGTCCACTCCCTGCTCGGCCTGCCGGCTCCGTCCGAGAACGCGGTTGAGGAACGACAGCAGCAGCAGGAGAAGCAGTTGGAGCGGCAGCAACAGCAGCAACAGCCGTCCGAGATCACCGAGGGCGACCCCTCCACCTCCCCGGCCAAGTCGTCCGTGCGCCTCGCTGCGGCAGCGGGCGCATCGGGCATCGAGTCCCTGCCCCTCGGCGACATCGGCGAGAGTCTGACCGCCCTGGAGGACGGTCTGTCCCGCGAGATGCGCGCTCTCATCGAGAAGCAGATAGGGGCGCTGACCAAGCGCCTGAAGCGCAGCATCACGGCCGCAGCGGGCGGCAGCGCCCGTTCCAAACGTACCCTGCTCAAGGCGCTGGACGGCCTGGAGTTGCCGTTGCAGTCCGAGTACCAGGCGCTTCTCCTGCGCTACCTGGAGGCCGCCGGCGACTCTGCCGCCGCGGCGAGCAAGCAGTGGTTGGGCGTGGCGCCGCCTCGCGAGGCCTTGCGCGAGCTGGGCCCGCTGTGCCTGCACGAGGCCTCGGCGTTGGCGCAGAAGCACGCGGGCGACCTGGTCTTCGCGCTGCGCAGTCAGGTGGTGGCCGATCTCGAGTCGGGGCTGTCGGCTGAGGAGATCGTCTGGAACCTCGAGCAGGCCGCGAGAGAGCGCCGTTCCGTCGACTTCTCGGGCTCGCTGCTTGAGGCTGCCGACCGCATCGGGTCTGGCCTGTCCGCCGCGATGCGCGCGGGCTAAGCCACGTTGGCGTCACAACTGAAGCCGTCATGTGTTGCCGGGTGCCCCTCATCACCTGGCCAAAGTTGTTTGTGCCGGCCCGTAGGGGTCATTTTTCGCACATTAGAGCCGTCTCAGGGACAGATAATGTTTGAACTCCTGCCTGCCCCCCTGCCCGCTCCCGCCCCCAGGGACAGTTACCACCGAAACTCGCCGCTCCCCGCGCCCACTTTGCGCTCAACCCCACACCCAGT
>Ga0209518_1001761_pt1 | contig 22110 bp, 35 predicted proteins | sample RifGroB1_FD_183993 | JGI IMG/M metagenome (GOLD analysis project Ga0209518, IMG submission 183993) | Groundwater microbial communities from Rifle, Colorado, USA - Groundwater B1 (SPAdes) (version 2) | ecosystem: Environmental > Aquatic > Deep subsurface > Groundwater | place: Rifle, Colorado...
GGTGAAAATGATCGGCATAATTTATTAACTTTTGGATGTGTTGCTGATTATGGATATAAACCACTAGAATTATGTAGTATCAAAATTGTTGACGACGATGATTGTTTAAAATGTTGGTGTAGAGATGTTTAAGAAATTCAATTATAACTTAAACCATAGTCTAGTAGGAACAATATGGGGAATATCGTTGTCTATAATGTTGGCTTGCTTATTTGAATTATCTATAAATTTAGAAGGTATTATACCTAAAAGTGAATTAGTTTTAGTTTTATTAAGTGTTGCAATAATATCTAATTTTAGCATAGCAACTTATATTTTATTCAAAGGAGACATTAAACCAGTTAATGTTACTTATGTGTGCCCTACTGCTATAAAATATCTTAGTGAACAAGAGATAAAAGAATATGAGAAAACAGTAGAAGATGAAATTAGAAAAGATATAGAATTTGGCGAGGAATTGGTTAAATCATATAAGGAAATGTAAAGGAGATTAAATGAGATGCCAAGACCATATTTAGTAGGTTGGAAGTATGCTTTCGAAGCTTATTTTAGGACGTTCAAGAGAACAAAAGCAAGTAGAAGTATGTGGATTAAATTAGTTAAAAAAGGTTATTATTGGTTAACTACAGAAGAAAGAGTAGAGGCAAATAAGAAATGTTTTGGAACTATTGCTGAACTAGGTAAAAATATGTTTCCTAATGGCATATCCAAAGAAGACTATAGATACTCTTATAATTGTAATGAAGATGATATGACTGAAGAGGAAAGAGAAATATTGATACAATATCGCAAGGATAAGAAAGAAGGTAAAGTAGAGACGATATTATTAAGAGATATTTGATAAAATAATCCAATGAGTTGTGGGTTTATCGGTTAAATTAACAATATGTAAAAATAATCTAACCCTATAATCCTACTGTAACAACACTTTTAAAACCATAAATTCCCATAAAAATCAAATTTGATTGGATTATAAAATTTAGCTTGACTTATTATATTAAATTATGGTATTATAAATTAAGAAATAAATATTACAGGAGGAAATAAAAATGATAACTATCAACGGATACCCCATAGGGACAAAGTGCTATCCAAACAATGAAAGAATATTGGAAACATCGGACATATTAAATCTTGCATTCAATATTAGAAAATTTACTATTGAAATGAAGTATACAACAGATATTGATATCTCAATGCTTTCAATGATAAAAAGATACATAGATGACACAATTGAAAATCCAGAAGTAACTTTGATTATGAAATATGTACCTTATTCAAGAATGGATCGAAATATTAAAGGTTACATGTTTAGTTTGAAATACTTCTGTAAAATGATTAATGACTTGAATTTTCATAAAGTAATGGTCTTAGATGCTCACTCAAATGTTACAACTGCTTTATTAGATAGATGTGTTGAAATTGACGTAAATCAATACATATATAAAGTTCTTAATAATGTTCATGTAGATTATATATTTTATCCAGATGCAGGATCAATGACACGTTATTCTAAAACTCTTAAAACTGGTCAGTTATATTTTTATGGTAATAAGAAAAGAGATTTAACTAATGGACAAATTATTAGTTATGAACTCGTTGATTGTCCAGAAAATATTAGAGGAAAAGATATTCTTATTATTGATGATTTGTGTGCCAAGGGGTTCACATTTTATAATGCAGGACAGAAGTTAAAAGAGAAAGGAGTAGATAAAATATACTTATATGTTTCGCATTGTGAAGATTCAATATATAAGGGTGAATTAATTAAGTCAGGTTTAATGGATAAGGTATTTACAACTAATAGTATTCTAACTGATTGGTCTAGTAGTTTGTTTTGTGATATTAGTAATTAGGAATATATAAATAAATTTAAAATAAGAAAGAGGTAAATTAATATGAAAACAAATCCAATGTTAATGACAGATGCTTATAAAATTCCTCATTTAATCATGAGCGAAAAAGGTACAGAGAAGATTTATTCAACTTTTACACCAAGACATTCTAGAATCGAAGGAATTAATGATGTGGTATTCTTTGGACTTCAAGGATTTATTAAGGATTATTTAATTGATAATTTTAATGAAAATTTCTTCAATGTAGATAAAGAAATTGTAGTAACAGATTATAAAAGAATCATTAAGAATTCTTTAGGTGACAATTGTGCTGATACAAAACATATTGAAGCATTACATGATTTAGGATATCTTCCTATTAAAATTAAAGCAGTAAAAGAAGGTACATTGATTCCTATGAAAGTTCCTGTATTCACTATTGAAAATACTAAAAAAGAGTTCTATTGGTTGACTAATTTCTTAGAAACATTAATTTCTGCTAATATGTGGAAGGTAATTACTGCAACAACTATTGTAAAGAAATATCGTAATATTTGTGAAAAATGGGCTGAGAAAACATGTGACAGTAAAGATCATATTCAATGGCAATGTCACAATTTTAGTTATAGAGGAATGAGTGGTCACGAAGATGCAGTTACTACTGGAGCAGGACATTTATTGTATTTTACAGGAAGTGATACGATTCCAAGCATTCAGTATTTAGAACAATATTATGGTGCTAATGTTGAGAAGGAATTAGTTTCAGCAAGTGTGTTAGCAACGGAACATAGTATTCAATGTGGTTATCAAGATGATTTAAGGTATTTTAAGAGAATGATTACGGAAGTGGCTCCTAGTGGTATTGTTAGTATAGTTAGTGATGGCTATGACTACTGGAATGTTATTGGTGATATTGTACCTGAATTGAAAGATATTATTATGAGTAGAGATGGTAAGACAGTTTTAAGGCCGGACAGTGGCTCACCAGTAAAGATTATTTGTGGAGATAATGAAGCAACTGAAGAATTAGTTAGAAAAGGCTCTGTAGAATCTTTGTGGGATATCTTTGGAGGCACAATTAACAGTAAAGGATATAAAGTGCTAGATAGTCATGTGGGCCTTATATACGGGGATAGCATTGATCCAACTAATGCAGAAGAAATATTTAAACAACTTGAAACAAAAGGATTCTCTTCTGAAAACATCGTATACGGAGTTGGAAGTTATTCTTTAGGTTATCACACCAGAGACACATTTTCGATGGCTTTAAAGGCTACTTACACGGTTATTGATGGAAAAGAGAAATTCATCTTTAAAGATCCAAAAACCGATATTGGTGGAATTAAGAAATCTCAAAGAGGCATGGTTGCTGTAGTTAATGGTGAAAATGGCATCTATCTGGCAGATGGACTAAATGAAATGGAAAAAGATGCAATGAGCATTATTGATTTGCTTGAAGATGTATTCATTGATGGTAAATTAGTAAGGGATGAAAGTTTAGCAGAAATCAGAGCAAGAGTGTTGAAATAAGTTAAGTTAAAGTTATGGATTCTGAAAATATATTTATAATATTTTGTTTTCAGAATCCATAACTAAAAGAATATTATGAAGTGAGGAAATTAATATGGGAGAGTGTATACAATGTGGTAAAAAACTTCAATCTCTTCAGAAAGATTTTTGTGGAAGAATATGTAGGAATGTCTATTATAATGATAAATACAAATCTAAACAGGTAGAGCTTGATATTTTCAGTGTTAGCATGAAGAAAATCGAAGGAACTAAAAATGATTATGAGCAAATACTCAGAATTAATCCTTTCTTTAGCACATTGGGAAAAGATAAGATTCAAGAAATTGAGGATATTATCTCTAAAACTGTTGAAGATGTTCAAAGAATTTTGAGATATTAGTTCCTAGCAAAGAGTTATTTCGAATGCTTTAAGAAAGAGGTAAAATTAAATGCTTAAAGGCCAAATAGGAACAGTTATTTTACAAGCAGAAAATGGAATGGTAAGATTATGCAATGATACGGTTACTTGTAGTTATACTATTGGAATTAGAACTAATAAAGACTTTCAATGGAAAGATATAAGTGAAGAATTATATGGTCTACTTGTTAAAGAGTTATCCAATCAGGATGGAAGTAGGTGGTAGAATTAAATGGATGAGGCATTTAAAATTCATGCTCATTGGGAAGAAAATGGACTATATTATATTGATACTGATTATGGTCAATTGAGTACAGATAATAAAATTCAATATGAAAAAGCTGTTAAAGATGGTTTTATTATTATTAAGGTTGAAGATTAATTGTTGTATTAGTAGAAAGGAAGTTTAATTATGGAAGATGAATTGGTTGAATACTTTATTGTTAATAGTGAACTTAATATGTCAACTGGCAAGGTTTGTGCTCAAGTAGGACATGTGGCAACAATTATAGCGGTAGAATATTGTGATCAAGATATTTTTTGGAAGTGGTATCAAAAAGATCAGAAGAAAATAATTTTACGTGGCAAACAAAAGGATTTAGAGAAATTAATTGATGCAGGATTTTATTATATTAGAGATAATGGGTGTAATGAAGTAGAAAAAGGATCTTTGACCTGTGTAGGACTTGAACCTATGCTTAAAAGTGAAGCACAGAAATATGTGAAGAGATTACAATTGTATTAGATTTGTGAAAATATTAAAAACATTACGGGGTAAGAAGTTATTGAGGAGGTTTACAATGGAAATTTTTATTTGTAATTCATGTGGTTTTATTTTTGAAGGAGATTCTTCGGATAATAAAAATTTATTTTGTCCGAATGATACCTGTGAAGGCCCAAGTGATTACGTTTTTATTAAATACAAGTAAGCGGAAAAGAGTTAATTGTTGAGGAGAAAATAATTTAGGAGGAAAGAAATTGGCATCACTTAAACAATTAGAAAATTTCGAGAGACAAAAAATAAAATATATGGAACAAAAACATAAGGTTATTAACGGAGTCAAACATAAAATTTGCGGAAAGCATTATGTTCATTTTTCAGAAGAAAGTCCTTGGTTTCCTTGTACTGAAGAATATTTTTATAAAGATAAAATGAATAGTATTGATGGGTTGAATACATATTGCAAAGAATGTGCCAAAAAAGATGCACAGATATGGAGAATAAATAATCCTGAAAAATGGACTAAATCGTTTATTAAACAAAATAATAGACCAGAACGAAAAATATTAATCGATGAAGCAAAAATTGCATATAGAAAAAGCGGTAAAAAACGAATGTATGATATATCTCATCCAGAAAAAATAAAACAATATTCTAAGAATAGAAAACATAAGAAACATAATATATCTAAAAATGAATGGATTAACTGTAAAAAATATTTTAATAATGAATGTGCTTACTGTGGATTATCTATAGAAGATCATTATTTTACTAGATTGGGAATTACCAAGAATGGAGATTTTCACAAAGAGCATTATAATGATGATGGATCTAACACATTAGATAATTGTATTCCTAGTTGTGGTAGTTGTAATAGTAGGAAATGGAAGTTTTCTTTTGAAGAATGGTATATAGAAAGTAATCCTATTTTCAGCGAGAGAAGATTAAATAAGATTATAAAGTGGTTAAATGAAGATTATAAATTATACATAATAAACAAAAATACAAATTAAGAATAGTTTCATATGGTTAGAAAGAAGGATGATTTTTAATGGGAGTAAAAATTCAATTAAAAAGTGGAGCAATGCATAATTATCCTGATGCCAAACTAACTAAGGAATTTTTTGAAGATTGGTTATTAAATTGTAAAACTTCTTTTAATGCTTTAGAGAATGATAATGCGTGTGTTATTTATAGATTATCAGAAATAGAAAGTATTCAAATAGAAAAGTAAAGGGAGGAAAAATAAATGAGCAACATATGTCATTCTTGCGGTCAAGAACTTCCTATAGATCATGCTTGTAAAATGAGAATTGAAGAAGATGGTAATATTTCTAGTTATCATCTTAATTGTCCACAACCTAAAATATGCCATGATTGTGGTTATCATAGAAATGTTTGCGAAGAGTGTGCTGAATGAAGTAAAAACAATAGATGAGTATTTAATTATGTGTGAGAATAATAAAGAACATAAGTATATTACGATTAATATTTTGCCTCAAAGTCCTGTTGCTTGGTTTTTTATAATGTGGATTGGAATATTTTTTGCTTGTGTATTGGGGGAGGTAAATAAATATTAAAGTAATAAGTTAATAATAAGGAGGAAAAATAATGTTTAAATTAGAATTGTCAAAAGTTTCGAAAGTATTAGTTGAGCAATCAAAATTATTTGAATGTGATTTAAAAACTGCTTGGGAAAAGTGGATGCATCCTGCTATTATAGAGCAATTTTCTTATGAAGAGGTTAGATTGTTCATAGAGGGTAATAAAAGGAAGTGTAATAAACATAATGGAGGAGAATAAATAATGAGTTGTTATGCTTTTTACATGTTCATGTTTCTATTGCTCAAGAGTTCAATATGGTTGCAAAAGAGATACTCCTAATAAATGTACTGATTATAATTGTGGGAATGATGTTATTTGTTCACAGGTATTGCCAGTGGATTATTATATTAATAAATGCAAAAAGTTTGGCAAACCAGAAAGTGATGTTGAATATTTTAAGGGGAAAGTAAAGGAAGAAGGAAAATTATGAAATTACTAGGTGGCAGAGCAGGATACAATAATGTAATGTTTGAATCAGAAATTCATACTTCGACAGCAACAAGAAAAGGTAATGATATAATATTAACTAAAGTTATCAAGGACAATAAGGAAACAAAATTAGAAGAATTTCTATATAAAATACCATTTGTAAGAGCATATTGGATTATATTAAAATTAGTTTTTACAAAATTTGGTTTGCTATTATTGGCACTAAGTCTTATTTATTCTTATTGTCTATACAATTTTGAACCAAGCAGTCTACAAAACAGTAGGTATCATAATTTTATTATATTACCTATTTTAATGTTACTGTTTAATAAATGTAGTAAGACAAAATATTATCATGGAGCAGAACATAAGGTGGTAAATGATTACGAGAAAAATGGAAAAGTGTCGATTGAAACATCAATGAATCAAAGTTGTGTAAATGATGATTGTGGAACTAATTTGTATGTTGGATTGATTATAATTAGTGGATTATTAGTTCCATTAGTTCATTCTGGAGCAATGTTATTAGGATGGGGAATTACATATGAAGTAATGAGATCAGATAATAAGGTTATGAAGTGGATTGTGAAACCAATTTATTTTGTAGGAAGTTTATTGCAGAAATATGTTTTTACTAGTGAACCTAGTATGGAACAATTGGAAGTTGCTATTATGGCGTTTAATGGATTAGAGGAGTGTGAGAAAGAGTAGTGTGATTTGATCATTTGAGGATGGAAGGAAGGTGATTATAATGTAGAAATAATTTTAATAAAGTATGAATAGGACAAAATGAAATTGTCTATAATATAATCACAAGGAAATAAAAGGAGTGTGATTATATTATGCAACAAATCAATAAGGGAGAAATATGGTTGGCTAGTATGCCAGGTGGAATTGGATCAGAGCAAGTTATGAATCGTCCAGTTGTAATATTTCAAAATTCTATGGCTAATAAATTTAGTCCATGTTGTACAATAGTTCCCTTGACTTCATCTAGAGGAAAGAAGTGGATACCAACCCACGTTAAACTGCACAGAACAGTTTGTTTAACATCTTTAAGTATCGCATTGGCAGAGCAACTCACAACTATTTCAAAGGAGAGATTAATTAGATACATCGGGATTGTTCATCCTAGTGAATTAGTAGAATTGGAGAGCGCAATCTTGATACAGTTAGGCGTTGGAGTAAAAAATAATGTTGCGTACGCATAAAAAGAAGGAGGATTTTAAATATAATTGGGAGGCAATATTTTTAAAACTACAGAACAATATGAAAAAGAATTATGTAATATAAATTTAACCAAGGGAACAAATATTCGATTGAAAGATGGAGTTGAGTATAAAGGTTGTTATGAAAAAATATTGCATATATGCTCTTGTGGGAAAGATTGGATGGCAAGTCCTACTAGTATAAAATCTCGTAGTAAACCTAATTGCGGATTGTGCTATACTTTTGCAGAATGGGGCATAGATAAATTAGGCAGAGATTTCTTAGAAAAGTATTGGGATTATGAAAAGAACAATGGAGTAGACCCTTGGAAGATTAATTACAACAACTATATAAAAGTCTATATATTTTGTAAAAAAGTAGATTATCATGAAAGTTATTTAATAAGTTGCAGTGACTTTGTAAATGGCAGTAGGTGCAGTTATTGTAAAGGAGATTATCTAGTACATCCTAAAGATAGTTTTGGTCAATTCTTAATAGACTCTTTTGGAATAACTGCATTAGAATTGTATTGGGATTATGATAAAAACACTATTGATCCTTTTAAATATACTAAACGCACCAATAGAAAGGTGTGGATTAAATGCCAAGAAAAAGATTATCATGGGAGTTATGATATTCTTTGTGGAGACTTTGTAATTGGAGGGAGGTGTGGATATTGCAAGGGGGAGTGTTAAGGTACATAAATACGATAGTTTGGGATACTTATATCCTAAATCTTTAGAATTATGGTCTATCAAAAACACAAAATCTCCTTATGAATATACACCACGTAGTGGAAAGTATATTTGGTGTAAATGTGAATCATATAAACACGAAGACCATTATGGATCAGTGAATAATATTATGGTAGCAGATTTTAGATGCCCAGACTGTGTAAGAGAACAAAAAGATTCTATAATGGCATCAACACTAAAGCAAGTATTAAGATATGAATACAGTCACACAAAATGGGAATATGACGCAGGATTTAAAATAGATAATAATATTAGTAGGTATGATATTTATGTTCCAGAATTAGATAATTTATTAATAGAATGTCAAAGCGAATACCATGATAGTGAAGAACAAATTGAGGTAGATAGACTTAAAAAACAGTTTGCTATTGATAACGGATATGACTACATAGCAATAGATAAAAGAGATTTTACTGTATTAGAAATACTGAGATTCTTTATACCACGTATAGATAAAATTCCTGATTATGTACAAATAAATAAAAATACTTCTAAAAATTGGAACACGGAATCTGCTCAAAATCTATTAAATAATGGTCATACATATAAAGAAACTGCTAATATATTAGAAACTACAACTCAAGCAATACGTCGTGGAGTAGGGAATAAAATATTAATAAAACCAAATAATTATCAAGTAGAAGGAAAAAATATTGCTTGTCTAACAATAGATGGAACTTTAGTTAAAACTTATAATACACTTAAGTCTGCATATGAAGAATTAGGTGGGACAAATGGAACAAGTATTAGTTCTTGTTTAACTAAAAAACCACGTAAGGATAGAAAAAAAGGAAAAGTTAAAGAAACTGCTTTTGGTTTCAAATGGATGTATTTAGTAGACTATGAGAATATGATTAAAGATCAAAATAATAAACCTCCGTAGAATACATAACTATAAATAAATACATAGACTAAAATAAAGTATAATAATTAAAGGAGAGATAAGATAATAAATATGGATATAATAACCTCACTGTCTAAGAAAACTATAAATTTTATCAATAAACATGATTTAATAGACAAAACCTTTACTCAAGAAGATTATACATATGTAGAAAATATAATCAAAAAATATCGTCATAAAGAAGTAAAAATTACTTCTGATCATGTTAAACAATTAGCTGAAAATGGAGCAATAATATTCTATGGAGAATTGTTTAAATACTTAATTGTATTGTCTATTGCATGGTATTTTGGAATACTTTTAGAAACATTTTTAATTATGAATACATTTTCATTCCTCAGAGGTCTTGCTGGTGGTGTGCATATGAGTACATTTAATAAGTGTTTTGGTGTAATGATAGGGTGTTTCTTATCGTTAGGGTATTTGGTTAGTCAAGTACATATAACCCCTGTAATAACCTCTATATGTATCACATTAGGGTTTGTATGGAGCATTATAATAGCTCTTAAATATGCACCTCAAGAGCGTCCAGATAAAACTGATAAGGATTGTGATAATGGGAATAAAATGAAGTATAAGACAGTCATGTTTATTATTGTGAGTTTTATAATTAGCATGATATTAATATTGTTTACTGAGAAATACATAATTGGTATGAGCATATTTACAGGTGTATTACTTGAGATGTTTACGATTTCGCCTGTTGGGACGAGACTATTTAAATTTATTGATAATGGTGAGGTGACATAATGTCAGAGACAGTTTTGTTTTCATTGATTTTTGCATGGCTAAAAGGAATTAAATTATCAAATATATTTCGGTTTATTAAGAATTGGAGTTTCTACCCTATATTATTAACCTGTTTTATACATTTTTATATAATATATTTAATGATTAATGGTGAATATTGGTTTATAGAATATGCAAACTACATAAAAACTGCATCTCTATTATTTTACTTATGTTTGGTTTGGAAATATAAATTATTTGATGTATCAATTTTTAAAAGAATTAGCGTTAAGGAAAGTCCTATATTAACTACAGTTACATCTCCAATAACTTTTGGTATCTTGTGTATATGGATAGGATCAATTTTAAATATTATAGCAATGAAATATAATAATTTGAAAATGCCTGTTTTCCCAAATGTTAGTTATAGTACAGGATATTCAAAAGTAAATATGTTTGAAAAAATGTTGCAATATAATGATTTTCATATTATTGGCGATCATACAACTAATTTAATATTTTTAACCGATTTTATAGATTTTTTCGTTGGTGTAATGAGTATTGGTGATATTTTTACAAGAATATTCGTCGTTTTAATAATTTATTATTCAATAAAAAGTTTGTCGCGTATATAAATAAATATATTGACATTATATTTGAAGGATGATATAATGATTATAGAATGAATATTGGAGGGATAAACAATGATGACAAATATTTTCCAAGGATTTTTAAGTGGCATATGTATTACAATTCCTGAGAATTTATTTATGGTAATAATAACCATAAGAATTTTGGGCAGAAAAGACTTGTTAGACTTATACAATATTAAAGAGAATTTGAAAATATTTTTAAAGATTGTTTTTCCTTCATCATTACTAATAAATTTTTTAGACTTTATAATAAAAACTCCAGATTCGTTTAATAAAACAGTTGCTTTTATTACGTTGTATTTATCATTAATTTACATATTAAAAAAATATTCTACTATAGAATATCCTAAACTATATAAAAAAACATTAGCATTTTTTGTTTTAAGCATATTAATTGCAATTTCAATTGAAATGGTAACAATGCCTATAATTTTAAAATTAACTAATAGAACATTTGAAGAAATTAAAATTAATTTATATTTAGTCCTTTTATGCTCCTTATCCTCAAGAATTATTGATATTTTAATTATAGGATATATTTTTATAAGAAAAAACAATAAATTCCAAATGAATGTGGGAGATTATATATTTAAAAACACCTTTTTTATGAGAATGATAATTGGGATAGTTTTAGGATTAATAGTATTTGAAATATACATTGTCAAACTAATATTACACAATAATTTGTTAAATATAATAAACACGATATACGAACAACTCTTTGTGGTTATTGGTTCTACATTTTTTATACCTAGTTTGATAATATCAATAGTTTACTCTTGTATAAATTATTGTATTACTATTATTAATAGTGAGAAGCAGACTATCAGAAATGATTGATCTGATTTTTCAAATATTAACAGAAAGGAGGTGAAAACATGAATAAAATCGCTAAAAGCATTGTAATTGGGTTTGTAGTATTGGCTGCTGTAACAGCAGTAATGTCCTCAATGATCGCCTGGCATCAACCAGTAACCCCGAATTGTGTAGCTTAGTCTATACATACCCAGTAATCTAAGGAGAGAGTTTTTTATACTCTCTCCTTTTAAGTTATAAAATAATATTTCAAATACCTATTGACATATTAATCCTATTGCTGTAGTATAGTAAATATAAAGTATGTATTCAAAAAATTATATTTGCTTAATTAAGAAAGGTGGATGATTAATATGTTTGGTTTAAGAAAAAAGGTTGAGTCAGTAAAATCAAATGAGGTAAAAGATTTTAAAAAACTTGCAAATTTGGTCAAGATTGCTGTAGGTCATAATACTATCCCAGAGTTTGCAAGTCGATGCGGAATTTCAAACTCAGCTAAATACATAGCTGGAGTAATCCATGGGAAAATTAGTGTATATCCTGAAATTGGATTTCTCAAAAAGATAGCCGATGGATCAGAAGAAAGAGTGTCGTTTGAGGATTTAATAGAGTCATGTGGATATAATATTAATGATATGCCGATTGATTTAAGAACAGTTAGAGTGGATAGGGGCTGGATTTGCTGGTGCGACTATGGTGAAAATTTAGACTCAGAAATGTCAGGTCAGAGACCAACCCTAATTATCCAGAACCCAATAGGGAATAAATTTGCTGGGATTACAATGGGAATTCCTCTCTCAACAAGAATTTCTAAGAACAGCATGTGTACTCATATCCGAATTGGGAAGGAGTCGGGACTTCAATTTGAGTCAGAAATTCTTGTTGAGCAAACTAGAGTTATTTCAAAACGGAGACTCATGTCGGAAGGTTTCATCCAACCAATCACAAAATGTCCTGAATCAATTCTTAGACAGGTGGAAATTGCTTTAATGAAACAGGCAGGTTTAGTTGATACTAGAGCAAATGAATCTACCGTAGATAGATTCTTAGATAAACTTAATGAATATGTAAATAAAGCAGAAGAGAGTCGTATTAACCATATCAGAAGTAATAATCGTAATACAATTCCACAACAACAGAGAGTAGCATCTTTTGCATGAAAATAAAATAGATGGTCATTATAATTCTTACTATTATAATATAATGACCATCTCTACACCTAAAATAAAATAAAAAGGAGCAAACCCATATGCAGACACAAACACTATCCCTCACTCACATCCTACTAAATATAATCTTCACATCTCTCCCAGAAGAATTATTCGTATCAATAATCACTTTAATTTTCCTAAAACTAAATAATCTTCTAGACATCTATATGTGGGAAAGAAGTCTAAAATGGATTACACTAGCCGTACTCCCTGTATCAATAATGATAAATATCCTAAAATATATAATTATTGTGCCTAAACAAAATATGATGATATCTACTATGATTATTATGATACTTCTCATGGAATACATAGTTATAAACAACAGTTATGACATAAATTTTTCATTAATACTAAAAACAGCGGTATTCACCATCTCAGGTTTTGTAATTGTAGGATTAGTAGAATACTCATATTGTCCAATCATATTTTCATTGTTAGATAAACCAATGTCATTTTTCAATAATAATGTTTTATATAATTTCCTACTAGGACTCCCTGCAAGAGTATTGTATCTATGTGTTATATCATTTGTAGTAATGAAAAGAAATAATACAGTTCAAATTGATCTGTTTAAAATTATATTTAAGAATAAATTATTTGTGTGTAGTTTTTTATTGATAATATTGGCTAGAATTTATGCAGATTCTTATATTATTAAATTAGTACAAAGTGATAGCGTTGTGATTAGTTTACAATTTGTTGATCAATTAACCATTATCGCTATAATAATATCTTTCCCAATAATAGTGACAACTTTAGTATTAATGTTTATTAATTATCTGATATGTAAAGAAAGGAAAAGAAATTCTGTAAGTTATGAGATGGTATTGTGATCATAGAGAAGGTGTTTGGATTGATTGATTGATAGTTATGACATATATTCTCTTGTGGATAATTTAATATTCACAAATAAATAAATTACAAACTTCACTAACAACCCACAACCAATCCTACTCCTTCCCAAATTTGTAATATCCTATTTGATTTATTTTTTCAGCAATTGTGATATAGTAAAATAGCAATACCTGACGAAATGAAAGAAGGAACAACCTATGCAACCTATAATAAACACACTACTAAACGCAATCTTTGTATCTATACCTGAAGAATTATTCTTTGTTGTAGTTGTTTTGGTTCTATTAAAAGAAGATGATTTTCTTGACATAATAATGTGGAGAAAAAATTTAAAATGGATATCAATTCCAGTTTTATCAGTTTCAATAATGATAAGCATTTCAAGATACATGCTAGAATTGTCAAAACTAACCATGCTTTTAAGTTCAATTATAATGTTAACATTTTTAATTGATTTCATAGTAATTAAAAACGGTGGAGAAATAGATGTAAAATCAATATTTAAAACAATGATGTGTGTTATTTTAGGAATTGTATTTTTAATGACTATAGAAAGCACATTTTACCCAGTTTTGCTTTCATTGTTGCATAAACCTATAACATATTTTAATGATATTGTATTCTATAATATTTTATTGGCAATTCCTACGAGAGTAGCATTGTTATGTATAATAGCATTTATTATAATGAAGAAAAATGCTATTATACAAGTAAATTTATTTAATTCAATTATTAAAAACAAATTATTTTCAGGTGGGTTTTTAATAATAATACTATTTATAATTTCAATAGCTACGTATATTGTTAAATTAGTACATAGTGAAAATATTTTAATTAACTTGAATATGACAGAACAACTAATAATTATTATGATGGTTACTACCATACCAGTAATTTTGGTATCTTGGATATTAATATTTATTAGTTGTTTATTGACAAAAGAAAAACGTAAACAGAAAGTTTATGAAAATATTCTTAACAAAAACGATGATGATTTTAATATAAACGAAGACGAAGACGGATATTACTAAATTCATTCTTGACATAATTTTGCCTCTACGATAAGATATATTTGATGAATTATAAATACTATTGTCGATAGAGGTAAAATTATGACTAATAAAATTATTACAAAAGAAAATATCAGAAAAGACTTTGAGAAGTTAGCCATATGTGTTAAAACTGCAAAAGGACAACACAGAACAATAAGTGCTTTTGCATCCGAATGTAATTTAAGTTCTAATGATATTGCAAATGTGATTGATGCTAAAATATCATCTTACCCAACAATTTTATTTTTAAAATCTATTGCTAATAATTCTGAAGGAAGAATATCGCTAAAGGAATTAGAATTAGCATGCGGTTATTCCAATTATATCAATAATGACATGGAGGAAATTAAAAATATCCATATTGAAAGGGGTTGGTTTTGTTATGCAAATCTAGGAGATGTAATTGATTCAGAATATGGTTTGCGAAGATTAATATTAATAACACAGAATAATATAGGGAATGTAAGATCAACCACAACATTAATCTGCCCAGTGACTAGTAGACGTTCAAACTCAAGTCAACCTACCCATGTTGCAGTTAACACTAATGATTGTAATATCCCTCAAAATTCGATTATATGTTGCGAACAAATTCGCTGTATTTCTAAGAGAAGATTAATTCGTAATGATAATGGAATAGTACAGAATATAGCTGTATGCCCTTCACATATCCTACAGAAAGTAGATGTTTCAATAATGAAGGCAAATGGAACGATTGGATTACATGTGTCTGAAAAAGATGCAATTGAAGCATTGGAAACATTAAATAAAGGAAAAACAAAAACTTTTCAATATGGGAATAGTTATGATTCAAGTGGTCAAATGGTTTGGACGTGATTGTTATTTGAGAGATTAAATTTATTGTAAGCAGATAATTAAATTGTAATATAAAATTATTAATATTTAATTATTAAGAACAATAATGGAACGCATGTACTATATATCATTATTATAATAGTACACAATAACCTATCAAAACAGACTATGTTCCAATAAATAACATGTTATAAAATGTCAATTGTCGAAATGACGTACTTATAGGGATAATTATGGGAATTAAAAAGCTTGCCAATCAAACGTATGTACTATATTATATTAAATACAAGGAGGTATCAAAGAGAAAGTCCGTAGTAATCAAAAATATTAGATGAAAGAGGGCTATGAAGAATGAATTGTAATGTTAACGAAAACGAATGGTGTGCATGGGTTATATTAGATCAAAATGGAAACTTTGCTCATAGGGGCAGCATACGTAAAACAGATAAAGACACTTATCAATACATAGCATTTAAAATATTTTCTCCAGAATGTCGGGCGTATGTTACCAAACCAAAAGCAGAATTAGCGTTATCGGAATTAAACAAAAAGAAAGCAATATCAGGACTTGAAGTAAATTTTCATCTTGAATATGTTAATTTAGATAAAATAATTATATTCGGGAAAGGATACCAAGGAGAAACATTAGTTGTACTAGAAAATGTTTCGACTAATAATTCTTGTAATAATGCTAGAAAAGAATTCCCTGTTTTTAAGCAAACTTGCAAATGTAGAAGTATTCATTCATCTAGTGTTAGGGATATGGTTAATTCTATTTAGTCACTTGGTAGTAAAATAATACAATAAACTACTTTGAGATTACATCAGCGAGTAGTTTATTGTATAAAAATAAGTATGATTTCTTGACATTAGAGTAATAATTGTATATACTGATATTAATATTATTTTAATGTGAAGGGGTAGTGCTTAATGCTTAAAGAAAAATCAATTGAATTAATACAAGAATTAAATCCATTAATCAAAAAATATTCTAGCAATGACAAGGTTAGGAAAATAATTTTAAATGAGTTTTCCAAAAGGAATATGAGTGGTAGATTGGCACTCTCTATTTTAAATGAGAAAAGAGCATTATCAACATTGGATATTGACGAAGGGAAAGACTTGATATTATTATTTGTTTTTACTAGTGCAATGTATAATGCATTGACATTTAAAACTGATGATGATTCACCGATTTTAGGAGAGATAAATGAGGTATTAAGCATTACTCCTAGTAATTTCTTTAATGAAATAGAAATACAGAATATGTCAGATTATCAAGAGGAGAAAAAAGTAGAGACAAAAGAGCAATATGTTTTTCCTAATATGATTCAAGTAGCCCCAGGATATTGGAAGGGAATTATTTCAGCAAAGTATCTTGCGTCTATAGATGCAAAAAATGATATTCTTTATAACTTTAAAAATCAAAGAGACCCACATATTGATGTCTATGGAATGAAAAGGATTCAACTTGATAAGAATAAAGTAGAAAGAATTATGAACAGGTTGCTTGCTGGAACTCAATTCTCAGATGAGATAAAATTAAATCTTCTTCAAGATGGGGAGGATCAAATAGATTTCAATGATAAGAATGGCGAATTAACCATTGTTTCTGGAAATCTTAATATATTTGATGGTTATCACAGAAAGACGGCCTCCTCGATGGCAGTTTTGAAAGCTAGGTCTCAAAACGAAGAACTTGATTTCAACTGGGGATTGGTAATTACAAACTTTTCTGAAAAGAAAACTCAAGAATTTATGGTACAAATCAATGAACAAAAACCAATGAGGCAAGAGCATATTAAATCATTAGATACTTCTAAATTGGGCAATATAGTTGTAGATGTAATTAAAGACATTGATACAAGCGAATTTGCTTTAACTATAAAAGATAGTGACGCAGAATTAAAGTTTGGTGGTCTGGCGAAAAAATCAACTTTAGCATTAGCAATTGAAGAATGCTATAAAGAAAAACTAACTAGTAGACTTCAAGCAAAGCCCATAGCAAAGCATATTTCTAACGTTATGGATTGTATCATTGGATTACACGTAGAAGAGTTTATAGAACATCCTGACGCTTCTCAGACATATATCAATCATAAAAACATGTTCGCAGGATATATTGCTTTATCTGAGAGATTATATGGTGTAAAAGATTGGGAAGATTTATTAGAAGAAATTCTTAATCAGATTGATTTTAGTGTTAAAAACTCTTTTTGGAAAGATATTGGAATATCAGATTCAGATATGAAAAAGTCTACCAGAAATAATTTATATAAATTCTTTCAGAAATTAGTTTGATTTAATATTTATTTAATAAGGGGTGTTTTAACGTGGTTATTAATGAAGTTAATGATGGGTTGCAAAATGAAGAGGTGGTATTTGAGGTTGATTCAGAAGTAAAAAAAGAATTTTTAGAAAAACAATTGAAATCCACTAGAAGTTTCTACGCTTATGTTCTCAAAAGAGCAGATGAATTTGAAGAACAAATCGGCAAAAAGATTTACGATTTTAATATTGAAGATCGTGATGAGATGTTGACGGTTCAATTCAAGAATAAGAATAAATGGACGTTTCAATCTGCCTTATCTCCTTTGAAAACTTATGTTGACTTCTGTATTTCTAAGAGTTTAGTTAGACATAATGAAAACAGATTTACAACAATTCTTCCAGCAGATTATGATGACTATGTTAACGACCAAGCAAAGGAAAGCTCTTATATCCCTATATCTGAATCCAGAGAATTTCAAAAGAGATTGGCAAACGATCAAGATAAATTAATTATAGAATTATCTAGTTTAGGAGTTAGAGGAAGAACAGAAAAAGGCAATACGCTTGAAGAGTTCGTAAATCTAAAAGAAAAAGACATTAATTGGAGGACTAAAGAATTACATCTCACTAAAAACAATGGTGAACAAAGATATATTGAAGTTGATGATTATACTTTAGATTTATTGAAACGGGTTCTAAATCAAACTTTTTATGTATCCAATAATGGATTTAAATCCAAGAAGAATGATTTAGGAGTATATGAAAGAACCGAAAGAGGTAGAGGTATAAATCCAACCGAATATGTATTCAGGGTTCCAGGGAAGACTAAGTTTGGAAAAGTAAACTATCAATTTTTCACCAGTAGAATTCAAAGGATGCAAACTTGGTTAGAAGCTCCTTATTTGACTAGTTCAAATCTATATTTCTCAGCTATTTTGGATCATGCAAAAAAGAAAATAGACGAGAAAATTGCAAAAGGAGAAAAAGGAGAATTAACTAGGGAAGATTATATTCGAATCAATGAAAGGTTTGAATTTGGAGAAAATGGGGAAAAATATGTATTTAAAACCAGAGATTTAGTTAAAATGCACTTTGGTAACGGAGAGTAATTACTATGAAAAATACACTATTAGAAATGTGGTTAAAATACAATTTATTTCTTTCATTTAAAAATGAGATGAATAAACTGGGATACGCTTCTAGGGATTTATATTGCTTACACGTTCAATTAGAAATCTTAATGGAATTAATTGAAATTGAAAGCGAAGGTATTTTAAACGAATTACTCAAGAAAACCTATTTTCGCCTATTGAAGAAGATTAATAGGGGCATAGAGTATTTACCTGATATTATTTCAAATCCTGAAGATTGGTGTCTAAATTCAATTGAAAATGATACTGAGGCATGGATTGATAATGATGTTCTAATATTTACTACGAAAGCTAAAACTGCTGTATTTAGTAAATTATCTCGTAGAAGTGATGGAAATTTATATGTCGATAATAAGTGGCAATAAGGAGGTTTTAAAATGAATGTAGGCGAAAAGATATGTTTATATAAAGATAAATTAGGTCATAAGAATTTTCAGGACTTTGGTAGGGCTGCGAATTGTTCTGGATCTTGGTTAAATGACGCATCTAAGAAAGATGAAATTAAGCAAGTCAATGATATGACAAATTTGATAAATCTTTGTGCATATTTGAAAATTACAATAGATGCATTCTTGAAAAATGACGAAATTGAGATAATTGAAGCAAAAGAACTTGAAATTATTGATATTAACAAAATAGAAGATATTGGAATTTTTATCAATAATATGATAGTATTATTAGGGAGGGATGGAGTAAAGATAGATAATGTGCCAATGAATGAAAAAAGTAAAGAAGTATGTATATCTGCTTTGAATGTTGTTAAGATATTAGTTAAGCAACATTTATAAATGGAGGTTGATAATTATGATTAAAAAGAACTACAGATCGGTAGAAACATATGAAATGGATGATACAGAAGTTTATCAATTAGTGAAAAACGGCAGTCTAAGAGCGTTTCCTTCAGGGTTTTGGGAAGGTGTGATAGGACTTCAAACTGCTAAGAAAATTCTAAAATATGTTTTCGAAAATCTCTTAAATTGGTCTATTGAGGATATTAAAGTTAAGGCAACTAGAGAATTGTTCGAGGAATATAAATTAGTCGGAATGGTTAGCACTGCATTTGATGGTAGCATGTATATTGCTATTGGAGAAACCTATCCAGAACTTAAAGAATGGGCAGATGAATTATATCAAACAAACGAACATGCTGATTTTGTTCATAGGAAATATTCAGATGATGAATTAATTAGTATTATACAAGAAAAAACAAAGGAATTAAAAAGAATTCCAAAAGGAGTTGATATGAAAATTCCCAGTAGTGGAATTTATAATAGAAGATTTGGCTCATGGGAGAAATCTTTAATGAAAGCAGGTATAATTGAAGACATCTATAAGAATGTTGATTTCGAAAAGCATTCTAAGGAATCAGTTGTATCTAATTTAAAAGAACTGTTTGCAAGCAAAGAAAGAGTATTGGACAAGAAAGAAATACTTGCTATCTATCCTGAAGGATTAATCAAAGAATACTTTGGAACTTATAATAACCTTGAGAAAGTTATTATAAATGAATATACCAAAAAGGATCTTATCAAAATATTAAAAAAGAAGAAAGAAAAATTAGGTAGAACTCCAAGTAATAAAGATATGAAGTTTCCAATGGCTATTGTATTTATAGATAAGTTTGGAAGTTGGCAGGAGGCGATAAATAAATTGGAAAAGACTTAAATTGCTTTAATAAATATTGAGGTATTCTTTTATAATATCTCAATAATACATAATTAGAGATAGATTAATTAAAATATAAATAAGAAAGTGAGTTCAACAAATGAGGAAAAATCCACTAAAGCATACTAAATTATTTGTCACATTTATTAGTGTGTTTATTCTCATAGGTAGTACAAATGGGAACCATGTTATAAAAGAGGATATAATTAATACTAATTTAGGAAGTGATGCAAATGTAAATATTTTAAAAGCAATGAGAAAACATTACATAGTAAAAGTAAAGCCAGTAGCGGAAATCCCAAAACCAAAACCAGCCTTTACAATTACCTCTTACGATTTATCTCGTCAATCATGCACTAAATCAAGAAGCGATGTTGGATTTGGCATTACAAAAGATGGCACAAATTTAAAAAACAAGTCATGGAAAAACATCAAAATTATATCTACAGATCCACTTGTAATACCACTCGGTTCAAAAGTAAGATTAACTTTTATTGATCCAAAATATAAGAAGTACTCGAACATCATATATAGATGTGGCGATACGGGTTCTGCCATAATCGGCAACAGAATCGATTTGTTTATCGAAGATGGAAATGGAAAAGTAAGTAAAGAAGCAATTGATTTCGGAACTACAACTGCTTATGTAGAAATAATTGAGTAATACTTGATAAAACTGTAACAATCTTAGGTGATTAAACATATTGTGAACAAATTAATGAATATAAAAATAATTATTAAGGAGATGTTTATTGATGATTAGAAGACCTGCGAAAGAAACCTTTATTAACGATATCTGGTGTGCGATCCCTTATAAAAATAACAAGGATAAAATTAGGATTACTAAAGAATTAGAAGCAAATAGACATCGGAGAGGGATTAAATTTATTGAAGATGATGACAAAGGAAATATAATTTATTCTCATAGAATGGAACAAGGTGCATTTCATTAACCATACATAATGAAGTAAAATATTTTTTAAATAAATGTTTCCAAGATACCCTTAATTTACAATGCTCACACGTATAATCTAATAACCATAAAATTTAAAAGAAAAGAGCGTGGATTAAATATGAAAATATATGAGAATGTGGAAACCATAGTTGTTGTTCAAAATCAAAAAGGTTCTCTCTGTAATAAATGTGGAGAAGTTTTTGAACCACATGATGATAAAATACAATCATTTGATTTACAACTTGGATATCATAATTGGAAATATGAACTCTGTGACAACTGCTTGGTAGATATGATTAAGGGGTTCCTTATTGTTCCATCTGGTTTTATGAGTGATCCTAATTACACATCTTCATTTGATATAGACCATGATTTACATCAAAAATTATTTGACGAGTGGAAATTAAGTGGGGTATGGAATTGTGATGAGAATCCTTGGAAAGATTTCTATAGTGAAGATAATTCAGATCAAGAAGATGAATCTTACGAAGAGTATGAGGAATATAATGAAGAAGTTTCTGATGCTCTAGAAGATAGAAAACCATTAC